>Ga0182736_1000195_pt1 | contig 118616 bp, 103 predicted proteins | sample eDN5th30CKraftBY_FD_128882 | JGI IMG/M metagenome (GOLD analysis project Ga0182736, IMG submission 128882) | Enriched backyard soil microbial communities from Emeryville, California, USA - eDNA 5th pass 30_C Kraft BY (version 2) (version 2) | ecosystem: Environmental > Terrestrial > Soil >... | reverse complement strand
TTGGAACGGCTCTGCTTGCGATCCTTGACGCCCTGGGTATCCAGAACGCCGCGAAGAACGTGGTAGCGCACGCCGGGAAGGTCGCGCACACGGCCGCCACGGATCAGCACGACGCTGTGCTCCTGGAGGTTGTGGCCTTCGCCCGGAATGTAGCTGATGACCTCACGCTGGTTGGTGAGGCGCACCTTGCACACCTTGCGAAGCGCGGAGTTCGGCTTCTTCGGCGTGGTCGTGTAAACACGGGTGCAGACACCGCGCTTTTGCGGGTTCTGGTCCATCGCAGGGACCTTGCTCGCGGCCTTCTGCGGATCGCGGCCCTTGCGGACCAGCTGGTTGATTGTTGGCATGAAGCCCTTCACCTTTTTTCAGTTACTTTGCCATCCGCAAACAATCCTGCGATGCCGGCACGGCGGCTCGGTCGAGCCACCCCAAACGACAATGGACCCGGCGGTCAGCAATGACCCCTGGCCCCGCAAGAGCATCGGCAATGTTCAGCTCTGCTTGCCTCCCGGCCCGATCACCGCCGAATCTCCTGAAGAGGCACGGCAGACGGATCGCAAGGCAGGCGGCCCTATAACGATGCCCTCTGACATGGTCAAGCAGGCCACGTCGCACCGGTTACCCGGCACGGGCGCCACCGACCGCCAGCCACGGCAGCGTCGCCCGGCAATCGGCCGGAAGCCGGGCCGTCACGCCACGTTGGCAGATGGACATGGCCGCGCGCCACCCCGTCAATTCCATCTTTCCGCCGGCCGGATCGGACGGCGACTCGGCCATGAGCGTTCGCGGCCTCTTTCCGCCCCGGCCAGACTCGGCTAGAGCCCCGCTCCATGAGCGAGACAGTATCCTTCGGCTATCGCGAGGTAGCGCGCGAGGAGAAGACAAAGCTGGTCGGCGGCGTCTTCTCCAATGTCGCCCGAAACTATGACATCATGAATGATGCCATGTCCGGCGGCATGCACCGGCTGTGGAAAGACCAGTTCGTCCGCCGCGTGAAGCCGCGCGCGGGCGAAGTGATCCTCGACATGGCCGGCGGCACCGGCGACATCGCCTTCCGCATGGCGAAGCATGGCGCGCAGATCACCGTCTCGGACATCAACGAGGACATGCTCGGCGTCGGTATGGACCGGGCCGCGAAGCGCGGCATCGCCGGGCTCGTCTGGCAGCCGGAAAATGCCGAGACGCTGAGCTTTCCGGACCGGCAGTTCGACGCCTATACGATCGCCTTCGGCATCCGCAACGTCACCGACATTCCCGCCGCGCTGCGCGAGGCACACCGGGTGCTCAAATATGGCGGCCGGTTCTTCTGCCTCGAATTCTCGACCAATGTCTGGCCGGGTTTCTCGGACGTCTATGACAGCTATTCGCACAAGCTCGTGCCCAAGCTCGGCAAGATGATCGCCGGCGACGAGGAGAGCTATCGCTACCTCATCGAATCGATCCGCCGCTTCCCGGACATGCCGACATTCGCCGGGATGATCGAGACCGCCGGGTTCACTCAGGTCAAGGTCGAGCCGATCATGGGTGGTCTCGTCGCGATCCATTCGGGGTGGAAGGCATAGCCATGGCGCGCCCTTCCGTCCGGCGCGGCGCCTCCGGGAAGCTGGCGGCATGACGTCGCATGTCACCCATCTGTGGCGGCTGCTCAAATGGGGCCGCACGCTCGCCCGCCATGGTGCGCTGCGCGGCATCGAGCGGGATCGCAACACGCCCGCGCCGGTGCGCCGCCTCGCCCGCTTCGCCCGAATCGGCGCCTGGGTGCCGCGCGAACCACGCTATGCCGAGGCGTTTCAGGCGATCGGCCCGGCGGCGATCAAGCTCGGCCAGTCGCTCGCCACCCGGCCCGATCTGGTCGGCGAGGATGCCGCGCGCGATCTGCTGAGCCTGCAGGATGCGCTGCCGCCCGTGCCCTTCGCGACCATCCGCGCGGAGATCGAATCGACCTTCGGCCAGCCGCTCGAAGCCATTTACGCCAGTTTCGACGAGCAGGCCGTCGGCGCTGCCTCCATCGCGCAGGTCCACAAGGCCGTGACGACGCAAGGGCGCACCGTCGCCGTCAAAGTGCTGCGCCCCGGCATTCGGGAGCGGTTCGGCCGCGATATCGAGACCTATGAATGGGCCGCCGCGCATCTCGAGCAGATTGGCGGCGAGGTCGCGCGCCTGCGCCCGCGCCTCGTCATCGCCAACCTCAAGCGCTGGACCGCGCGCGAGCTGGACCTGCGGCGTGAGGCCGCCTCCGCCTCCGAGCTGGCCGAGGCAATGACCGCCGTGCCCGGTTACCACATTCCGGCCATTGACTGGGACCGCACCAATGGCCGGGTGATGACGCTGGAGTGGATCGACGGCATCAAGATCAGCGATCGCGATGCGCTGATCGCCGCCGGTCATGACGTGAAAGTGATTGCCGAACGGCTGGTCAACACCTTCCTGCGGCAGGCGATTTCCGAGGGTTTCTTCCACGCGGACATGCATCAGGGCAATCTCTTCGTGCTGCCTGATGGCGCGATCGCCGCGATCGACTTCGGCATCATGGGCCGCATCGATCGACGCGCGCGCATGTGGCTGGCGGAGATTCTCTACGGCCTCATCACCGGCAATTATCGCCGCGTGGCCGAGATCCATTTCGAGGCGCAATATGTGCCCGCCCATCATGACGTGCGCGAATTCGCCACCGCCCTGCGCGCGGTCGGCGAGCCGATGCGCGGCAAGCCGGTCTCCGAACTGTCGGTCGGCCAGATGCTCGACGGCCTCTTTGCCATCACCCGCGATTTCGACATGCAGACCCAGCCGCACCTGCTGCTGCTGCAGAAGACCATGGTGATGGTCGAGGGCGTGGCGACCATGCTCGATCCGGACATCAACATGTGGGACGTCTCGGGCCCCTATGTGAAGGGCTGGCTGCGCGACGAGCTGGGCCCGGAAGCCAAGCTGGCCGATTCGCTGCACGATGCGATGGACATCTGGAAGCGCCTGCCCGGCCTCGTCCAGCGGCTCGAGGAGCAATATCCCCCCGCCGGCGGCGCGCCGCCACCGCTGCCGCTGCCGGAAGTGCGCGTCGTCCAGATGAAGGGCGGCTGGCTGCTGCGCTACGGCGCCGTCGCGCTGGCTGCCGCACTGGCGGGTGCCGCCGGCGCCGCGCTGGCGCTCGGCTGGAGCCTGTAACGCCAATTTAACCATGGCGGCTGGATGGTCCGCCGCCGTGCCCGCCCGACAATCCGCTGCGCCTGCGCCCTCCGCCTTCCCCGCGCTGGAGACAGGCCGTGCGCGCTTCATTCTGCTGCTGGCAGCGCTTTGCACCCTCGGCGTCGTGCGACCGATGGCGCAGAGCTGGAGCGCGCCGAGCGGGCTGGAACAGCAGGCGGCCGCGCCCGCCGGCGACGATCTCCAGCTCTACCGCCAGATCATCGACCGGCTGCGTGCGGGGGAGAGCTCTTACCCCGCCACCGCCACGCTGCTGCGCGACAATGATTATCCGCTGCGGCCCTTCATCACCTTTCGACTGCCCACGCTCGCGCTGCTGCTCGCGGCGATGCCCGGTTGGCTGGGCACCGCCCTGCTCACCTGCCTGTGCGCCGCGACGATCTTCGTCTGGACCGTCCGCCTCGGCAAGACGGGGCTGGCCGAGCGCCCGCTCATGGCCGCCTCCCTGCTGCTGCTCGCCGGCAGCATTGCCCTTGCCGCCCCACGCCTCACCCCGTTCCACGAGAGCTGGGCCGCGCTGCTCATTGCCCTCTCGCTCGCCCTCCACCGCACCGACCGCTGGGGCCCGAGCGTCGCGCTCGCCTTGCTGGCGCTGCTGATTCGCGAGCTGGCGCTGCCCTTCGTTCTGCTGATGGGCGCGGCTGCGCCGTGGCAGCGGCGATGGCGGGAAGCCGGCCGCTGGGCGTTCATCGTAGCGCTGTTCGCGCTCGCGCTGGCACTCCATGCCCATGCGGTGGCCAGCGTCGTCCTGCCCGGTGACCCCGCCTCGCCCGGCTGGATGACGCCCGGCGACTGGCCGCGCGTGCTGACCGCGCTGCGTGATGCGTCCATTCTCGGCGCCCTGCCGGTGCCCACCACTGCGCTGCTGGCGCCCCTCGCCCTGCTGGGCTGCCGTGGCGATCCCGCCAGCCGCCTCGCCGCGCTCTACAGTGCCGGCTTTGCAGTCATGATGATGCTGGGCCGGCCGCAAAATTATTACTGGATTGCGATGATCATGCCGCTGTTCCTCGCCGGCCTGGCCTTTGCGCCGGCCGCCCTGCGCGATCTGGTCCGGGCGGCGCGGGCCCCGGATCGCTCACCCCTAGCCAAAAGCCGCGGAAACGTTACATAAACAGGTGTGACCCAACGCATCCTCCTCATCGTCTCGGGCGGCATCGCCGCTTACAAGACGCTGGAACTCGTCCGGCTGCTGCGCGGCAAGGATATCGCGGTGCGCGCCGTGATGACCGACTCCGCCAGGGAATTCGTGACTCCGCTTAGTCTGGGCGTGCTCACCGAGGATCATGTCTATGGCGACCTGTTCGATCTCAAGGCGGAACGCGAGATCGGCCATATCCAGCTCAGCCGCGAGGCCGACCTGATCGTCATCGCCCCCGCCACCGCCAATATCCTCGCGAAGATGGCGAACGGCATCGCCGATGACCTCGCCACCACCCTGCTGCTCGCCACGGACAAGCCGGTGCTCGCCGTGCCCGCCATGAATGTGCGCATGTGGCACCACAAGGCGACCCAGCGCAATCTGACCCAGTTGCGCGAGGACGGCATCCATGTGATGGAACCGGCCGTCGGCGCGATGGCCTGCAACGAATGGGGCAAGGGCCGCCTGCCCGAGCCCGCCGAGATTCTGGTCGAGATCGAGCGGTTGCTCGCGCAAGGGGCGCAAAGCGCCGATCCGCATCCGCTGCTCACCGATACCACACGCACGATCAACGCGCCGGATCTGTCCGGATCGGTCCTGGTCGGCCGCCATGTGCTGGTCACCGCCGGCCCCACCCATGAACCGATCGACCCGGTGCGCTACATCGCCAACCGTTCCTCCGGCCGGCAGGGCTTCGCCATCGCCGCCGCCGCCGCGCAGGCCGGCGCGCGCGTGACCCTCGTCGCCGGGCCGGTGACGCTGCCGACCCCGCCGGGCGTCACCCGCGTCGATGTCGAAACCGCGCGCGAGATGTTCGCCGCCGTCGAGGATGCCCTCCCGGCCGATGTCGCCATTCTGGTGGCGGCGGTGGCGGACTGGCGCTCGGCCGACCAGTCGGCGATCAAGCTCAAGAAGGATGGCACCGGCGCGCCGCAACTGCTCGCGCTGGCGGAAAATCCGGATATTCTCGCGACGCTCGGCAAGCATCCGCAGCGCCCCGCCCTGCTCATCGGCTTCGCGGCGGAGACGGATCATGTCCTCGACCACGCCGCGGCCAAACGCTCCCGCAAGGGCGCGGACTGGATCGTCGCCAATGACGTCTCGGGCGAGGTGATGGGCGGCGCGCGCAACCGCGTGCACCTGTTTACCGCCGATGGCATCGAGAGCTGGCCGGAGATGCCCAAGCCTGCCGTCGCGACCCGCCTCATTGAAAGGATTGCCGATGCCCTGGCCGGCCATTGATATTGCCGTAAAGCGCCTGCCCCATGGCGAGGGCCTGCCCCTCCCCGACTATGCCACCGCCGGCGCGGCCGGCATGGATGTCGTCGCCGCCGAAACCGTGTCGCTGCCCAGCATGGGCCGCCATGCCGTCGCCACCGGCCTTGCGCTCGCCATTCCGGAAGGCTTCGAGGTGCAGGTGCGCCCGCGCTCCGGGCTGGCGCTCAAGCATGGCATCTCGCTGCCCAACACGCCCGGCACGATCGACAGCGATTATCGCGGCGAACTGAAGGTGATCCTCATCAACCTGGGCACCGAGCCTTTCGAGATCCAGCGCGGCGACCGCATCGCGCAGCTGGTGGTCGCGCCTGTGCAACTCGGCCGGATGATCGAGGTCATGGATCTGGACGAGACGGTGCGCGGCGCCGGGGGCTTCGGCTCGACCGGCGTGCGGATGGTCTGAGGCGGCGCCAGCCGATGGATTTCACCGACGATCAGCTGGAACGCTATGCCCGCCATATCGTGCTGCGCGAGATTGGCGGCGCGGGGCAGGCGCGGCTGCGCGGGGCGCATGTCGCGATCATCGGTGCGGGCGGCATCGGCTGTCCGGCGATTGCCTATCTGGCGGCGGCGGGCATCGGCACGCTGCGGGTGATCGATCCGGACACGGTATCGCGCAGCAATCTCCAGCGGCAGATCCTGTTCGGCGCGGACGATATCGGCCGCCCCAAGGCCGAGGTGGCGCGGGATGCCGCCCATCGCCTCAACCCGGATTGCCACGTCATCCCGATCAACAAGCGACTCGATGCCGCCAATGCCGCCACGCTGCTGCGTGATGCCGACATCATCCTGGATGGCTGCGATAATTTCGAGACGCGGCTCGCCGTCTCCGATGCCGCCACCCGGTTGCGCATCCCGCTCGTCACCGCCGCCGTTGGTCAGTTTGAGGGGCAGATCGGCGTGTGGCGCGGCTGGGAAGAGGGCCAGCCCTGCTATCGCTGCCTCGTCGGCGACGCCACGACCGATCCCGCCCGCACCTGCGCGGAGGAAGGGATTGTCGGCGCCCTCACCGGCATTATCGGCGCCATGGGCGCACTGGAAGTCGTCCGCGCGCTGGTGCCGTTCGGCGCGGTCAACACCGGCAGGCTGATGGTGTTCGACCTGCTTGCCGCCCGCTTCCGCACGATGACCATCCCGCGCGACGCCAACTGCCCGGCCGCCGGCGCACCCGCGACGGTGCCCGGCTGACATGATGGCGGACCGTCCGCCGCTGGCGATGATCGTCGCCGGCGCCGATGCCGCCCGGCTCCATGCCGCGCTCACGCTGTGCCGCTGCGAGATCGCGCTTGGCGGGACAGCGGCGTTGTTCCTGCAAGGGGCGGCCGTGGCCTTGCTCCGTCCGCCCATCGCCGCGCCGCAGGATCCCGCATGGCGGGCAGCGGGCGAGCCGACGCTCGCCGCGCTGGTCGCGGAGGCGCTGGCGGACGGTGTCGCGATCAGCCTTTGCCAGAGTGGTCTGGCGCTGGCCGGGCTGACGGCGGACGACCTGTGCGCGGGCCTCCACATGACCGGGCCACTGGCCTTTCTGGCGGCGGCCGATGCGCGGGTGCGGCTGCTGATCGTCTAGCGGCTGAGTCGGACCGGTCGGTTCCGGTCTATTGAATCGGGGTCTCCTGGCAGCCGCGCCTTGATGTCAAGATCGAAATATTGCAATATTTATTGAATATTATCAATAACTTATTGCCATGTTACATGATTTGGTAACCGTGACATAACGGTCCGCGATCGCAGCGGATGATTGCGACGGCCGGAAAGCCCGCTTACGCCCCGCCCCCATAGCGCGCGTCGCCAAGACGCAGAACGCCCAGGGAGAATATCCATGTCACTTTACGCATCCCGCCTGGCCTTGTCGGCCGCCCTGCTCGCGCCGCTGGCCGCCACGCCGGCCTTCGCGCAAGCCGATACGCGCGGCGCCGCCGGGCTCGATACGATTCTCGTCACCGGACAGCTCGAACGCGACGCGCTCACCACGGCGAACACGACAGGCAGCCGGCTCGACCTCACCTCGCTTGAGACGCCTGCCACCGTCTCGGTGATCAGCGGCGACCTGATTCGTGCGCGCGGCGACATGTCGATCGGGGACGCGGTAAGCCGCGCGCCCGGCATCGCCAATGTCGGCAATCCGGGCAATGGCGGCGTCGCCCTGACCGCACGCGGGTTCGGCAGCGGCTCGGTGCTGCAACTGGTCGACGGGGTGCGCCTGTTTCCGGCGTCCGGCAGCATCACCTTCCCCACCGATCCGTGGATGGTCGAGCAGATCGACGTTCTCAACGGCCCGGCATCCGTGCTCTACGGCCAGGGCGCCCTGGGCGCCGCCGTCAACGTCATCATGCGCAAGCCGAACCGCGAGCGCGTGGAGGCCGAGGGCGAGATCGGCTATGGCTCGCAGAACAGCTTCCATGCCGCCGCCGGCGTGGGCGGCCCGTTGACCGAGCAACTCGCCGTGCGGCTGGACGCCAGCTATCGCCGGTCGGACGGCTATGTCGAGCGGGGCGATTCGGAGAGTCTCGCCTTCTCCGGCACGCTGCTGTGGACGCCAACCGAGACGTTGGCGCTCACATTGCGCAACGATTATGGCGATAGCCAGCCGATGAAATATTTCGGCACGCCGCTGCATGACGGCAAGCTGGACACGCGCATTCGCGGCAATAATTATAATGTCGGCGATGCGCAGATGCGCTTCAAGGACAACCGCACCACCTTCCAGATCGACTGGAGCCCGAGCGAGTCGATCACGGTCAGCAATCAGGTCTATCGCCTGAGCAGCAACCGCCTCTGGCGCAATCTGGAGACTTATTGCTGGATCGATGCCTCCGGCGATTGCCCCAATGGCTATAACGGGATGCCGGGCCAGCCCGACAGCATCTATCGCGCCGACAATTACGGCATTGGCCACCACCAGATCCAATGGGGCAATCAGGGCAGTGTCACCATCAAGACGCCGTTCAGCGGCAGCGTGAACAACACCGTCGTTGTCGGGTTTGACGTGAATGCGATCCGCTTCACATATGACCATGATTTCAACGGCGATTATCAGGAAGATTTCGTCGATCCGTTCAACTTCGATCCCGGCATCTATCTGAATTCGGTCGGCATCACGCCGCAGTGGCGCAGTCGCACGCGGGAATATGCCTTCTTCGCCGAGGACCGGCTGCAGCTGACCGAGCAATTCTCGCTGGTCGGCGGCATCCGCTATGAGCATAACCGGGTGCGGCGCTGGAACATCGGCGCGGCGGGCGACACGCTGGCGCTCGACAAGAAGCTGCACAACACGACATGGCGCATCGGCGGCGTCTATCAGCCGACGCAAGACATCTCGCTCTATGCGCAATATACCACGGGCGTCGATCCGCTCGGCGCACTGGTCAGCTTTTCGACCGGCGACGTGCAGTTCAGTCACGCCACCGGCAATCAGATCGAGATCGGCGCCAAGGCGCGCTTCCTCGACGGCCGGGGCACGGCGACCATCGCTGCCTATCGGATCGCGAAGAACGGCTTGCGCTCGCAGCGTAATGCCGGTGCCCCCATCGAGCAGATCGGCCAGCGCTCGGCGAAGGGGATCGAGGCGACCGTCTCCCTCGATCTGCCCAGCGGCTTCGGCATCGACGCGAACGCCTCGATCCTCGACGCGCGCTTCGACGAGTTCATGTCCAGCAGCGGCCGCGATTATGCCGGCAATGTTCCCGCCGGCGTGCCCGAGGAAACCGCGAACATCTGGCTGCGCTGGGATGCGACGGCCAGCCTGCAAGCCCGCGCGGGGCTGCGCTATGTCGGCACGCGCTTCTCCGATGACGCGAACCGATTCCGCGTTCCCGGCTATGCCACCGTGGACGCGACGCTCTCCTATGCCCTGTCCGACAATGTCGCGCTCGACGTCCATCTCTACAATCTGCTCGACAAGGACTATGCCATGACCACCTATAATGACGAGCAATGGATGCTCGGGCGGCCGCAATCCTTCGATGTCTCGCTTCGTGCCAAATTCTGAGGCCGGCGCGCTGCGGACACGGATGGAGCATAGCTGAATGGCGAGCGTCGCCACCCGGAAGATCGGGCTATCGCCGGGCAAATTTGTCCGGCGATGGCTTTATCTGATCCATCGCTGGATCGGGATCGCCAGCTGCATCCTGTTCGCCATGTGGTTCATCTCCGGGCTGGTGATGATCTACGTGCCCTTCCCCTCGCTCACGCTGGAGAAACGCGTGGCCGGGGCCGAGCCGATCGACTGGGCACGGGTGACGCAAGGGCCACCGGCCGGCGTCGAGGGGCCGCCGCAATCGCTTGAACTGGACATGCGCGACGGCGTGCCCGTCTGGCGAATGACCGACTGGGACGGCTTCCGCCTCGCCGTCCCCGCCGCCAGCGATGCGACGCTGAAGCCCGTCGACGCCGCCTATGCCGCGCGCGTGGCGCGCCGCTTCACCCATGGCGGCCCCGTCGCCACCGTCGAGCCGCTGGAGCGCGACCAGTGGACCGTTGCGGCCAGCTTCAACCGCCATCGCCCGTTGTGGAAAGTCTCGCTGGACGATGCCGCCAACACGGCGCTTTACGTCTCCTCCTCCACCGGCAGCGTGGTGCTCACGACCACCGGCAGCGAGCGGTTCTGGAACTGGCTCGGCTCGGTGCCGCACTGGATCTACCCCACCATCCTGCGCCAGAATGGCGATGCCTGGCGGCAGGCGGTGCTGTGGCTCTCCGGCCCCTGCATCGCGGCGGCGGTGACCGGCATCTGGATCGGCCTGCTGCGCACCCGGGTACGTGAGCGGCGCTTCAAGGGCGGCCGGATGACGCCCTATCATGGCTGGATGCTCTGGCATCATGTCGCGGGGCTCGCCGGCGGACTGTTCCTGCTGGCGTGGATCTTCAGCGGCTGGCTGTCGGTCGACCCCGGTCACCTCTTCGCCTCATCCGGGCCGGATGACGACGCCGTGCGCACCTATTCCGCCGGCAAGCTCATGCCGCAGTTCGATCTCGCGCAGCTCGGCGCGGTGGCGCAAGGCGCGCGCCTCGTGCGGATCACCGGGGATGCCGGCCAGTGGCGTGTCTCGCTCTTCGATGCCGCCGGCGAGCGCCGCGTGCTGGCCCTGCCGGACTTCACCCCGCCCCCGGCGGAACGCGCCGCCATCGAACAGGCCGCGCGCCAGCTCATGGGCGGCGCGGCCCTGCTCCGCTCGGACTGGCTGACCCGGCAGGACGCCTATTATTATGGCGTGACCAGCCCCGCCCACCTGCCGGTGCTGCGCCTGCGCTTCGATGATCCGGCGGCGACATGGCTCTATATCGACCCCCAGACCGGCACCATCGTGCGCGGCGCGACCCGGCGCGATCGCGTCTACCGCTGGCTGTTCGACCTGCTCCATCGCTGGGATCTCAATGTGCTGACCACCCACCGGCCGGCGCGCGATATCCTGCTTTGGGCCTTCTCCATCGTCGGGCTGGTGACCTCGGTCAGCGGCATCTGGGTCGGCTGGAAGCGGCTGACCCACCGCCCGCACCGGCACAAGGCATAGCGCGGGTCGGGAAGCCCGGCCGTTGCGGCATGCGCTTGGTCGGCGCCGTCGCGGTGCGCCGGGCACGCGGTTCGCTCGCCCGGGACAGACCGCGCGCTGGACCCGGACGGCAGATGGCCTCCATCGCCGCGAGTCCATCTCCCACATGACAGCGCGCCGCGATCCTGTTACCGACCCGCCATCACCATTTCCGCCCAACGCGCAACGGACTTTCGATCATGCTGGATTTCTCGGTCAGCCCCCTCCTCAATCCCACCGCGCCGGACGACCGCGCCGCCGCCATGGCGCAGCTCGGCTTCGGCACATTGTTCACCGATCATATGGTGACGATCCGCTATACGCAGGGGCAAGGCTGGCATGATGCGGTGCTGGGCCCGCGCCAGCCGATCCCGCTCGATCCGGCCGCCGCCGTGCTCCATTATGCGCAGGAGATTTTCGAGGGTCTCAAGGCCTATCGCCTGCCCGATGGCGCGATCGCCAGCTTCCGCCCGCAGGCCAATGCCGCGCGCTTCAACGAGAGCGCGACGCGCCTCGCCATGCCGCATCTGCCCGAGGCGCTGTTCGTCGAGAGCATCCGCCAGCTCGTCGCGGCCGATGCCGACTGGGTGCCGGATGCCGACAAGGGCAGCCTGTATCTGCGCCCCTTCATGTTCGCCAGCGAGGCGTTTCTCGGCGTGCGCCCGGCGCGGGAATATATCTACTGCGTCATCGCCTCACCGGTCGGCGGCTATTTCAAGGGCGGCAAATCGACGGTCACCCTGTGGGTCAGCCATGATCATGTCCGCGCCGTGCCCGGCGGCACGGGCGCTGCCAAATGCGGCGGCAACTATGCCGCCAGCCTCGAACCGCAGGCGGAAGGCATCGCACAGGGCTGCGACCAGGTGCTGTTCCTCGACGCGGTCGAGCGCAAATGGGTCGAGGAGCTGGGCGGCATGAACGTGATGTTCGTGTTCACCGACGGCACCATCATCACCCCGCCGCTCAATGGCTCGATCCTGCCGGGCATCACCCGTGATTCGCTGCGCACCGTCGCCGCCGAGGCAGGCTATACCGTCAAGGAACAGCCATATAGCTTCGACCAGTGGCAGGATGATGCGAAGAACGGCCGCCTCAAGGAAGCCTTCGCCTGCGGCACCGCGGCGGTCATCACCTCGATCGGCGAGGTCCGCTCGACGCGGGGCAACTTCGTGATCGGCAATGGCGATGGCGGCGAGGTCGCCCGGCTGCTCCGCGAGGCGCTGGTCGGCATCCAGCTCGGCACCCGTCCCGACCCGCATGGCTGGATGACGACGCTCGCCTGATCGGGCGGCCGGCGCCTAAGCCCATATCGAGGGCCTGCCCCTGCTACGATGACGACGGGTGACGACGCCCACAAGGCCCGTCAGCCCGTCCTCATGGCCCGCTCGTGGCGCGCGGCCGGGGCAGAGGGGGCATGGCGCCCCCATCTCCCCGCCATGCCGGTCGACAGCCATATGCCGCGCCGGCGCCGCGCTCAGTCGCGGTCCATTTCCTGAATCGCCCGTTCGCGCGCGGCCTGCACCTCGGCATTACGGCACAGGATGTCGAACGCCGTCATGAAGGTATCGAGCCGCTTCTCGTCGATCCCCTGAAACAGAAATTCGATGCGCTGGGCCGCTGTCTCCGTGATGATGCCATAAACCCGGCGGCCTTGCTCCGTCGGCCCGAAAAAGCCATGGCGCCGGCCCGGCTTGCCCGTGCGTTCGACCAGTCCCGCCTCGATCAGATGATTGACGGTCCGCCCGGCCTGGCTCTGGTCGCGGTACAGCGCCAGCACCAGTTGCGGCCAGCTGATCGGCGGCTGGCGACACACCTCGTTCATCACCCAGCTCTCGAAATTGGACAGGCCGGTCTTGCGCTTGTGGGCGAGCGCGCCGCCGCGCAGGATATAGGAGCATAAGGTGATGAAGGGCGGAAGCAGGCGCGAGCGATCCACGGCCACGCCATTCTCTCCGGGCAGGCCGTCATCGACGAGATCCTGAAAGTCGACGGTTTCCGTCTGCTTCTGGTTGGCGGCGCTCAGCTTGCGCTCCTGCTCGAACAAGGTCACCGCACGGGACAGCAACGTATCGAGCACGCCGAACAGCGTCACGATCTGCTCGTCGGTCACCCCGAATGTCAGCTCACGGTTGCGCAGCTCGGCCTGACGCAGCAATCTTTCCGCCAGTTGCCGCCCGCTCTGGCTGAGGCGGATGGGGCTGCGAATGCCACTGCGCGCCACCAGCGCCACGTCGCTCATCCGCTTGATCGCCCGGCTGACCTGCGCCTTGTCGACACCGTTGGACGTCGAAATGGCGGCCAGCGTCATGTCGCCCTGCGCCTGAAGCAGCAGCAGGATGCGGCGATCAAGCTCATTGATATGCACCGTGCGCGCGAAGGCGATGTTTGCGCTCTCCCGGGCATTGCGCAGAAACACCCAGAGCTTCGATTGAAACTGGCTCCGCCGCTCGTCATACGGCCCGGCGCCCGGCTCCACGAGCGCGGCGGCGATCCCGCGCATCACCAGTGCCAGCTGCTGCTGAAACTGCCCTTCCGGATCGACGAGACCATCCTGGCTCTGCTCGACCAGCGCGGACCCGATGGCCAGCCGGTCGACAAGCACCACGGCCGCCTCGGCCTCATCCGCCTGCACGCCGGCGACCTGCAGCGCGGCCATCACCTCGCCGGCAGAATCGCCCAGCGGCAAGGGCAGCGGCAGGCCGGCGAACAGGCGGCTCGCTCCGGCCCGCGCCAGCATGGCGCGCCGCGCCGACAGCGCGCGCTGCATCAACCGGTCGCGCCAGTCTTCGGCCCCCGTCGCGACGGAGAAGCCCTCCGCAAGCCCGAGCGCCAAGGCCGCGCCGAGACTCTCAGGGCCGGCCGACGCCGGAAAATGCGTCTCCAGCGCCGCGCGCGCTATACCGAGCCGCGCGGCGACCACAGCCGTATCGCTCCACGTCACCCCGCTATCGTCCAGCAACGCCCAGGCCGCGGACATGATATCATCCCGGTTCACGCCCACGCCCCATTGTTCCGCATCGCCCGCCGCTCCCATGATGGTCCGAGGGACGCCCCGCCCGCCAAACACCATGATTGATCATATTTCATTTCGCGGTCAACGCCAGCATCGCATGCTGGCGTTGCGACAGATCGTTGCATATTGAAGCATCCAGCCATTCGCTTGGCGTTTGACGAGTCGGCCACGCTTCGGCAGACCGCCAGGCACCATGATAGGCGCATAATTGGTAAGGAGCAGGGAATGCTGATCGGGAAATTGACCTTGGCCATGGGGACGGCCGTGACCATTGCGAGCATGACAGCGAGCGCGCCGGCAGCCGCGCAGGGCAGTCTGGCGGACCAGCTGGCCGTCTGTGCGCGCATCGCGAAGAAATCCGCACGGACTGCCTGCTATGATTCGATCCCGAGCGGGCAGCAGCAGGGCGGCTTGTCCTCCGGATCGTCGGACTTCGGGGCCGCCTCCATCCGCACGCCCGCGCCGGCGCCCGCAGCACCACCGGCCCCGGCAGCGGCGCCAGCGGCAGCAGCAGCGAGCGGCTTCGGCGCGGAACATGTCCAGCGCGCCGCACCACAGCGCCAGGCCAATGCCGAGGCGAGCGAGGTCGAGGTGGCCGTGCAGTCCGTCAGCGATAACGGCCTCAACATGTGGCAAATCAACCTGACCGATGGCGCTGTCTGGCGCATGACGGAACGTGCCGCCGCCGGCTTCCGCCCACCAGCCCCCAATGAAACCGTCACCATCCGCAAAGGGGCGCTGGGGAGCTATCTGATGAATGTCGGCCGGCAAGGCTCGGTGCGGGTCACGCGCATCCGCTAGCCCGACCGGAGGCGGCACCCGGCCAGAAGGGCCGCCGCCCGACGATGACCAACAGCAATGCCGGCTTTGAGACGATCAAAGCCGGCATTGCTGCGTTCTACGGCGCCCTGTGGCCAATATGCCACGTTTGTTTTTGGAACTGCCCTTTCGAAACAAAGTCAATGTCGCGCTCGCTGGACAAGACTCGATCCCAGCCCTAATCATGGTTTTCTCTAACAAGGTCACGCTAAAAAAGCGGATCGTGTCATGGGGGGGGACAAGATATTTACAACATGCCATCATCCGTGGATGACTCTGTCTACGTAAAGACATCGAGCATCCGGTCCGGGCGCACCGGATTGGCCCGCGAAAGCACCAGAAACATCCTTCATCGTCAGATCAAGCCGCAGCGCGATAACGCGCGTGCTGGATCGACGACCGGCACCAGGCGCTGAAGTTCAGTTCGAAGCCAACGGCTTCTGCGAACTTCACACTCAAAAGAACCGCAAGAAGTTCGCGCAATAAGTTTTAAAGCAGGGGAGAAATGTCTTGAAAAGCAACAGTGAAGCCGCAAGCCGTGCGATCGGCCAGAGATTGCGGATCGTCCTATTGGCAAGTTGCGCAGGCATGGGCGCCATGGCCCTTACTGCGCCCGCTCACGCGCAGGGCGGTGCGACATCCGCTGATAGCGAGCCAGCAGCCATCGTCATCACTGGTTCGCGCATCGTCCGTCGCGACTATGAAGCCAACAGCCCGATCGTGACGGTCAATTCGGAGCTGTTCGAGCAGTCCAGCACGGCCGCGCTCGAGACGAGCCTCAACAAGCTGCCGCAGTTCGTCCCCGCGCAGACGCCGACCGGCGGTGCCGACATTCAGCCGACGGCGACCAACACGCCGGGCGCTGCAACTGTGTCGCTGCGCGGCATTGGCGCCAACCGCAACCTCATTCTGGTCGACGGCCGCCGGGCAACGCCGGGCAACGCATCGGGTGTTGTCGATATTTCCACGATCCCCGCGGCCGCGATCGAGCGCGTTGAGGTGATCTCGGGCGGTGCTTCGGCAACCTACGGCGCCGACGCCGTCGCCGGTGTCACCAACTTCATCCTGAAGAAGAATTTCGTCGGCGTTGAATTCGACGCCCAGATGGGCATCACCCAGCGCGGCGACAATCGCGAATGGCAGATCTCCGGCATCATGGGCACCGATTTCGCCGATGGCCGCGGTAACGTCAGCATTGCGATGTCGATCAACGATCGCGGAGCGAGCTTCCAGCGTGATCGCAAATGGTATCGCGACATCTGGGCGGACAAGAATATCGTCGGCACCCAGTTCTTCGTCGACCGCCCGGGCATCGTTTTCGGAGAAGACAATCCGGTTACGGATATGGCTCTGCTGAACACGCTATATCCCGGCAAATCGATCGATCCCAACTTCAACGCCTATACCAACCCCGACGGTTCCTCCTACGTGAACGGTTCGTGGTACAGCCCGGCGGCGGGTTACGCCTACACGCCTTATTTCTCCGGCTTCAATCAGCCGATCGACGACTACAGGTACAAGCTGACCAATGACGGGGTGCTCAGCGAGAATAACACGAACTTGTACCTCATCCTGCCGATGACGCGTTACAACGTGTTCACCCGCGGCAATTATGAAATTAGCGACTCGATCAGCGTCTTTGGGCAGGGGCTGTTCAGCCAGGTTTCGACCTACACGAAGAACGAGCCCGGCCCGATCACCGGCGGCTGGGGTGTCGATATTCCATGGGGCGACGATCCCTATATCGGCAGCGGCAATCTGAACGGCAGCGGCAACCCGAGTTCCGTTCTTCTCGGGACCGGCACCAGTCTGGCGAACAGCCCCACCAACCCCGCCTTCACCATTCTTTACGGTGACCGGTTCGCCTGCGCACGCAGCGCGGTGGGCGGCTGCACCAATACGCAGATGTTCCAGGACGTCATCCCTGCCGATCTGCAGGCGCTCTTGAATGCACGCCAGGATCCCAACGCGCCCTTCGCTGTGACCGCGCTGATGAAGGACCCGCGTGAAACCTTCACGGACGTGACGACGTTCCACGTGATTGCCGGTTTTGAAGGCAAGATCCCCGGCACCGACTGGACATGGGAAATCTACGGCAACCACGGCCAGTCCGAGACCTTTGCCCGCCAGACGGGTATTTACTCGCTCTCCCGCCTGCGCACGGTGATGGGCGCGCCCAATTTCGGCCAGGGCTTCTCCCTGACTGGCAATAGCGGTGAAGGCGGGTTCGGTGCGTCGACCGGGACATGCACCAGCGGCATCAACGTCTTCGGCGATCAGAACTATTCCGAGGACTGCCTTGAGGCCGTGCGCGCAGATCTGAAGAACCGCTCCAAGGTTCAGCAGACGATCTGGGAAGCAAACATTCAGGGCACATTGATTACATTGCCGGCTGGTAACGTCGGTGCGGCAGTCGGCGTGAGCCATCGTTCGCAGAAGTTCGAGTTCCTCAACGACACACTGACGTCACAAGGCCGCTCCTTCGAGGATCAGGCGCTTGGCATCTATCCGAGCCAGGACACCTTTGGCAGCTACACGGTCAAGGAAGCCTATGGCGAGGTGCTGATCCCGATCCTTGGGAACATCCCAGGCATCAAGAAGTTCAGCCTCGAGCTTGGTGGCCGCGTGTCCGACTATGACACGACCGGCACCAGCTACACCTACAAGGCGCTGGGCGACTGGGAAGTAACGGACTGGCTGCGTTTTCGCGGTGGCTTCAACCGGGCCGAGCGCTCGCCGAATATCGCTGAACTTTACCTCGCACCGCAACAGACTTTCGGCTTCAACTCCGTTGGCGACGTCTGCTCGGCCGCCAATCCGAGCAGCTTCTCCGCCAATCCGACAACGAATCCGAACGCCGCCAATGTTCGCGCAGCTTGCGAAATCATGATGAACTCGACCGGCGATCCGACGACCGCAAATCGCTTCTACTCCGGCACCTTCGGACAGGACAGCATGCCGTTTGGCTTCGCCTGGCCAACCGTCGTGGGCAATCCCAACCTGACGCCGGAAACCGCCGACACCTGGACCGCTGGCACGGTCATCTCATCGCCCTTCAGCGGGCCCATGCTCTCGCGGATCCGCCTGACGGTCGATTATTTCAACATCAAGGTGAAGAATGCCATCGGCGTCGAATCCGTCGCAGCAAAGCTGCAACAATGCTTTGATCCGATGTTCAACCCGGCCATCGCAACCGACCCGACCGCCGCTCTGACCAATGCGAACTGCCAGGCGATCTCGCGGAATACAACGGTTGGCACCCTGGGCGACGTCAAGACGACCTATGCCAACAGCGGGCGCTTCCAGGTTGAGGGTATCGATGCCCAACTCGACTGGGCCTTTGATGCCGGTCCGGGCGTCTTGTCGCTCAACGCCTTGTTCAACTATATGCTGCACTTCAAATCCTCCGACAATCCGGCCCTGCCGCTGGTGGATTATGCCGGCACGGACGGCACCGGCACCAATGGCCTCAATACCGGTGTCTACCGTTACCGCCTGTTCGCAACGGCCAATTATCGGGTCGGGCCGGTCAGCCTCGGCTTGCAGTGGCAGCATCTGCCCTCCATTGAGGATGCTTCCGAGGTGCTCGTCCCCGGCGGCACCGCCACAACGGGCGCACCGGCATATGACATCTTCGCTCTAAATGGCTCCTTCGCCATCAACCGCGACGTCAACCTCCGGTTCGGTATCGAGAATCTGTTCGACAAGGCGCCTCCGGTGGCCAATGTCAATCTCGCCAACACCGATCCGGCAACGACTGGCCAGTTGGCGGGCGGCAGCATAGGCTCCCAGTTCTACGACACGAACGGCCGCCGCTTCTATCTCGGCGCGACGATGAAGTTCTGATCACCGCTCAAGCGGTATTCGAACCGGAAAATCAGGGGCCTTCCTTCGGGGAGGCCCCTTTTTTTATGCCTGTCGCAGCGCGGATGGGCCCTTATGTTTCAAATTTGTCACAAATCGGCGTCCTTCGACGGCCCGGACCGGATGTCGCGCATCTCCACTAGACAGGTCTTGTTATCAACCATATGCATTCGATCTATTGATAACAGCAACTGTTGACAAGGGGGAGAGCTCGCCACGCGGGCATGACCGTCCCGTTGAAGCGAGCCGTCAGGTTCCATGCGATGACCGACCAGCCGGCGCGCCCGAATGGCGCGCGCCGGAGCGGTCTCTCACGCCCAAAAAACCCCTGCGCAGATCAGGAATCCGCCGCGCCCCGCCTGGGTGCGTGGCCGATCCACGCGGCCGGCAACGGCCGTGATGGCAATGAAAAGGGGAGTGATGACATGACTGACAGGACGACATTCGAAAAAGCATTGCGGATATGGCTGCTGAGCAGCGGAGCCGGCCTTGCCGGGGCCATGGCGTTCGTGGCACCGGCCCACGCACAGGAGGATGGCGCCAGCGAGCAGGCCATCGTCGTCACCGGCTCGCGCATCGCGCGGCGCGATTATGAAGCCAACAGCCCGATCGTCACGGTCGGCTCCGACATCCTCCAGACATCGTCCTCATCGGCGATCGAGTCCAATCTCAACAAGCTGCCACAGTTCACGCCGGCGCAAACGCCGCAACTCGGCGGCGACATCCAGGCGACGGCCACCAACACCCCCGGCGCCGCCAGCATCTCGCTGCGCGGCCTTGGCGCTAACCGCAATCTCGTGCTCCTCGATGGCCGCCGCGCGACGCCCGGCAACGCCAATATGGTGGTGGATATCAACTCCATTCCCTCGGCGGCGATCGAGCGGGTCGAGATCATCACCGGTGGCGCCTCGGCCACCTATGGCGCCGATGCCGTGGCCGGCGTCACGAACTTCATCCTGAAGAAGAACTTCCAGGGGCTGGAGCTGGACGGCCGCATCGGCATTTCGCAGCGCGGCGACGGGCGGGAATATACCGTCAGTGGCATCATGGGCACCGATTTCGCGGATGGCCGCGGCAATATGAGCCTGGCGTTCGAAACCAACGACCGCGCCTCCGCCCTGCGCATCGACCGGCCCTGGTTCCGCGACCTCTATCTTGATCCCGATGCCAGCGGCAACAAGACCTTCTCCGATCACCCGAGCTATATTCCGGGCGTCAATCGCCCCTCCCAGGCGGTGTTGAACGACATCTTCGCCGGCCGCGATACCGCTGCCTTCCCCAATTATCCCACCACCGGCACCTTGTGGTTCAATGATGATGGCACCGCCTTTGGCGGCATCAACAACTTCACCACGCGCGCGGGTGCCTATCGCTATAACGGCCCCTATGGCCCGGACTTCAAGAAGACCAGCCTCGGCTTTATCGGCGAGAACTTCATCCAGGATCAGCTCATCCTGCCGCTCAACCGCTATAATGTCTATGCGCGCGGCAATTATGAGATCAACGATTGGGTGAGCCTCGTCGCGCAGGGTTATTTCAACAAGGCCAGCACCCTCACCGTGCAGCAGAAGGCGGTCGCCGGCAACGGCTGGAGCGCCAACATCCCCATTGCCGACCATGATGTGCCTGCTGAACTGGCCGCCATCCTGGCGAGCCGCACGCCGACGGCGGGCACCTCCGCCGCAGCGCTGGCCGACCTCAACTGCCCCGGCGCGAGCCCGAATGTTCCCGGCTCGGCGGCGAATTGCGACTGGCAGCTCAACATGTATCCGCTCGATACGCCGCGGTCGGTCGCCGCGGATGTCTTCACCTACCAGATGCTCATCGCGCTGGAGGGCAGGATTCCCGGCTCGGACTGGACCTGGGACATTTCCGGCTCGCAGGGTGAATCGGAAACAAGCTTTCTCTCCTCCGGCTTCGTCTCGCTGGAACGCTACCGCGCCATCGTCCGCTCGCCCGACTGGGGAGCCGGCTTCTCCCAGCAGGGCAACGCGATTCAGGGCGGTTTCGGGGCATCGCGCGCCACCTGCACCAGCGGCCTCAATCCATTCGACAATGTGCCGACAAGTCAGGATTGTATCGACGCCATCTCGGCGGATGTGAAATCCCGCTCGCTGATGCAGCAAACCAACTGGGAGGCGAACGCCCAAGGCTCGCTGGTGGCTCTGCCCGCGGGCGATCTGCGGGCCGCGCTCGGCGCGTCCTATCGCCGCAACCGCTTCAGCTTCACCAACGACACGCTGTCGACGCAGGGCAGCTCGTTCCTCGATCAGGTGGCCGGCCTGTATCCCAGCGGCAATTCGCGGGGCACCATCTCGGTCAGCGAATTCTACGGCGAACTGCTGGTGCCGCTGCTGGCGAACATACCGCTCATAAAGAAGCTGGACGTGGAACTGGGCGCCCGCTCATCCGACTACAGCACCACCGGCAGCAGCTTCACCTGGAAGGCCATGGCCGACTGGCAGCTGACCGACTGGCTGCGCATTCGCGGCGGCTACAACAAGGCCGAGCGCGCGCCCAATATCGCCGAACTGTTCCAGGCCCCGCAGCAATCCTTCGTCAACCTCAACCGCGGTGATGCCTGCTCCAGCACCAATACAACGCTGGACTACGGCGCCGGCCCCGGCAACACCACCAACCGGGCCGCGGTGCGCGCCCTGTGCGAGACGTTGATGAACGCCATCGACCCGACGACCTCCGGCCAGTTCTATGCCGGCACACAGGCATCGGGCGCGACGACGGGCTTCGTCACCTCCGTCGGCAATCTCGACATCAAGCCGGAACGGGTGAAGACTTGGACCGTCGGCACGGTGCTTTCCGCCCCCACGCACGCCCCATGGCTGAGCAATTTGCGGCTCGCGGTCGACTATTATAATATCAAGATCGACGATGCGATCGGCGCCGAGACGGGCGACTTCATCCAGCAGAAATGCTTCGACACCGCCTTCAACCCCACGCTCGATGCCAATGCAACGGCCTGTCAGGCCGTGGTGCGCAATGTCGGCATCGGCTCGATCGGCAACCTGACCGGCGCCTATCAGAATTTCGGCCGGATCAGGACCTCGGGCGTCGACGCGCAGTTCGACTGGTCGCTGGACATGGGGGATGCCGGCATCGGCGTGCCCGGCCGGTTGGGCTTCAGCAGCGTGTTCAGCTATCTGATCAACCTCAAGACGGCGGACTTCCCCACCAACGCGCTGGTGGATTATGCCGGCACGCTCGGCACGGTGCAAAACGGCCTCAACTCCGGCGGCGCCTATCGCTGGAAGATGTTCAATACGCTCAGCTACGGGATGGACAGCTTCCGCATCGCCCTGCAGTGGCAGCATCTTCCCGCCACCAAATCATCGGCCTACGCCACCAATGTGAACACGCCCACCTTCGGGGCGCCGGCCTATGATCTGTTCAACCTGAATGGCAGCGTCATCGTGACGAAGAATGCGACGATCCGCTTCGGCATCGACAATCTCTTCGACAAGGCGCCGCCGCTGATCAGCTATAACATGGCGCCCAACGCCGCGAATGGCGAACTGCGCGGGGGCAGCTACGGGGCGGGCAGCGCCTCCTCGTCCGGGCAGGCCTATGACATTAACGGCCGCCGCTTCTTCATCGGCGCCAACTTCAAACTCTAGCCTGCGTGCCGATCGGGGCGTCTTGCGCGAGACGGCCCGCTCCTGCGTGGCCACCCCGCTCCCTGGGGTGGCCATTTTTTTGATGCGCCCGCCGATTTCACCCCGGTGGAAAAGGCTCTATGGGAGGAGAGAAGCGAACAAGCACTGGAGAGGAAATCATGGCCAAAGTCGTGCGCGTCCATGAACTGGGCGGCCCGGACGTTTTGCGGTTCGAGGAGATCGACGTCGGCGCACCAGGCGCAGGCGAGGTCCGCATCCGCGTCGAGGCAGTCGGCCTCAACCGGTCGGAGGCGATGTTCCGCGCTGGCCGCTACCCGACCAAACCCCAGCTGCCGACGCTGATCGGCTATGAAGCCTGCGGCATTGTGGAAGCGCTGGGCGATGGCGTCGGCGGCTTTGCCCCGGGCGATCGGGTCTGCGCGCTCCCCATGTATTCCCTCGGCCAATATGGCGTGTGGGGCGAGCAGGCGATTGTGCCGGCACGCTGCCTCCTCGCGGCCCCGCCGGGGCTGACGCCGGCCGAGGCGGCCTCGGTCTGGATGCAATTCATGACGGCCTATGCGATCATCGAGGTCGCACAGGCGGGGATCGGCGATTATGTCATCATCCGCGCGGCATCGAGCAGTGTCGGCCTCGCCGCGATCCAGCTGGCCAACTGGGCCGGCGCCATCCCCATCGCCGCCACCCGCACCAGCGCCAAGGCGGAGGCGCTGCGCGAGCTGGGCGCGGCCCATGTCGTCGCCACCGAGGAAGTCGACCTGCGCGAGGAGGTGATGCGCATCACCGGCGGCACCGGCGCCCGCATCGTGTTCGATCCGGTCGGCGGGCCTTATGTGGATACGCTGGCAAGCGCCATGGCGGAGCGCGGCATCCTGTTCATCTATGGCGGGCTCAGCGAGCAGCCGACGCCCTATCCGCACTGGCACATGGCCTTCAAGGCGCTCTCCATGCGCGGCTGGATCGCCTCCGAGATCTGGAACCATCCGCACCGCTACAAGGCGGCCCGCGAGCGTATCCTGCTCGGGCTGGAACTGGGCCATCTCAAACCGGTGATCGCGCGCAGCTTCCCGTTCAGCGAGATGGTCGAAGCCAATCGCTTTCTTGAATCCAACCAGCAGGTGGGCAAGGTCGTCGTCACCATGTGACCCCGCCAGCCCGGAGACCATCCATGGCCGATCAGGAAACGCCCGCCTTCACCCCCGTCCAACTGGCCGCGCGCACCATCGCGCCACCGGCAACGATCAGCCCGGCGGCAAGACAGGCGCTGTCCGAGGGCGCCGCCCTGCCGCGCCCGATCTGGCCTGCATCGGACGATCTGGCCGGCTGGCGGCAGGCCATTGCCGCCAGCGACGCGCTGTGGGCCGAGGCGGCAGCGCCGATGCTCGCGGCCGCGCCCGCATCGGTCGAGACGCGGACGATTGCGGGCGTTCCCTGCCATGATTGCACGCCGACCAGCCGCGCGGATGCGGATGGCGTGCTTTATCTGTTCCTCCATGGCGGGGCATTCGTGTTCGGCGGCGGGGCCTTCGCCCGAGCGCAGGGCGCGCAGTCCGCCGCGGCGCTGGGCGTCCGGACCGTGAGCGTCGATTATCGCATGCCGCCGGACCACCCCTATCCTGCCGCGCCGGAAGACTGCTTCGCCGTCTATCAAGCCTTGGCGGACATCCATGATCCGCGCTGCATCGTGATCGGGGGCAGTTCCGCGGGCGGCAATCTCGCCGCCGCGACAGCGCTGATGATCCGCGACCGGGGCCTGCCGCCACCGGCCGGCGTCATCCTGCTCACGCCGGAGATCGACCTGACAGAAAGCGGTGACAGCTTCCGCACCAACGAGGATCTCGACGTGGTGCTCAAGCGCCCGTTGCCGGACGCCAACGCGCTTTATGCGGCGGGGCAGGACCTGCGCGCGCCCTATCTCTCGCCTCTCTTCGCCGATTATACGCGCGGTTTCCCGCCGACACTGGTGCAGAGCGGCACGCGCGATCTGTTCCTGTCCAACTCGGTGCTTATCCACCGCAAGCTGCGCGAGGCCGGCGTCGAGGCCGAGCTTCATGTGTGGGAAGCCATGCCGCATGGCAGCTTCGGGCGCGGACAGACGCCCGAGGGCGACGCCGTCCATGCCGAACTGCGCCGGTTCATCCAGCGCGTGACGGCGCGCTGAACGGCCGCCATGGCCGCCACGGCCTGCCGTGGGCGGCCATGGCGGCCGGGCTTTCTGCTTGCCGATGATCACAAAAAAGGGAGCGCGAACGCTCCCTTTTCGGTGTTTTCTCAACCGGATGCAGCCACTCTATTCGGCGGCGATCGCATCCTCCTGCGCCGGCAGGGTCAGGCCATAGAGCTTGGCCGCATTCTCGAAAGCGATCTTGCGCACGAACGCCGGATCCGCGCCCTGCGTGAACTCGCCCAATATCTTGCGGCTGTTGGGCCAGATGCTGTCCGGATGGGGATAATCCGTTGCCCAGAGCAGATGGTCGTCGCCGTAAAAATCCTTCAGCGCGACGGCCGTGGGGCTCTGCTGGAAGGTGCCGTAAATCTGCCGCTTGAACAGCTCCGACGGCTTGGTCTTGAGCGGAATACCGCCGCGCGCCGACCAAAATTCCTCCGCTTCCCACAGCCGCCAGTGGCGATAGTCCAGTTCCTCGACCACCCATGGCAGCCAGCCGATCCCGCTCTCCGCAATGACGATCTTGAGGCCGGGATGGCGCTCGAGAATGCCCCAGGCGAACAGGTCCGCGAACGGATCGAGAAACTGCTCGATGAACATCTTCACATGCAGAAAGGTGGCGCCAGGGCTGCCCTTATATTTGTCGAATGCGCGGCTGACGCTCGGGAACACCGTGACGTGGAAGGAGAGGATGATCCCGCTCTTTTCCAGCAGCTCGAACAGAGGCTCCCAGCGCGGGTCTTCCAGGCGCGGCTCGGCGACGGCAATCTGCAGATTGGCCTGCTTGAAGCCGCCCAGCGCGATGATGTGGTGCAACTCGCGCACCGCCGCCTCGGGCTCGGGCGGGAGCATCGGCACGCCGATCAGCCGATCCGGCGCCACCGCGCAGAAATCCTTGAGCCACTCATTATAGGTGGCGTAGCAGGCATCGCGCAGCTCGGCGTCATCCAGCACGATCGAGGTGACCGGGCCGAAGATGACATGGGCATAGACACCGTCGCGGTCCATATCCGCCAGCCGCAGCTCGGGGACGGCGGGACGGCGCTCGGTGAGGTCGACAATGCCGCCGCGATCAAATGCGGTGAAGACCGGCTTGGGGCCGGCCGGGCCGCCCGCCTGCCCGGACCAGCTGCCCCAATTCTTGCCATCACACATCCAGACGGCGCGGCCATCGACCATTTCCACCTTGGGCGCGCGCGCCTTGAGATGATCGGGCAGGCGACTGGTCCACAGGTCGGACGGAAGCTGATTGAGATCGAGATGATCGTCGCAGCTGATCAGAGGGTAGTCCAAGCTCAAGCTCCTCTCACAAGGTTGCGGCGCGTGGCGGCTGCCGGCATCCGCAAAATCATTTCACGCTTCTGCCGGCCCGACTCCATCAGACCAGCCCGCGATGTCGTTAGCAATCTACCGATAATGCCGCGAATCGCCGCCAAACGCAAGCGCCGCGCCGATTACACCGGCTGGCGCGCGCGCGGCTCGTCAAGGGTCAGCACCGCGTTGGGGACCGCGCTATGTTCCTCGCCATATTCATTCACATTGGCGCGGCGCAGATCGCGCTTGTAGCGCGCATGATCGAAGCCGGCGCCCCGATGCAGGACGCAGCGATTGTCCCAGATCAGCAGATCGCCCTGCCGCCATTTATGCGCATAGATGAAGCGCTCCTGCGTGGCGAAGGCCATCAGTTCCTCCAGCAGCGCCGTGCCGGCCGCCTCGTCCATGCCCTCCACACGGAAGGCATGAGAACCGATGAACAGCGCCTTGCGACCGGAGGGGCTCACGCGCACCATGGGCTGCATGGCACCGGGCATGATGCTGCGCACGCGATCGGCGTCCGCGCTCTCCACCCCGCCCTTTTCACGGCTGGCGGCAAAACTATGCTCCGCCACCAGACTGGCGATCTGCGCCTGCTTCGCCGGCGGCAATTGCGCATAGACATGACGCAGGTCGACAAACTGGGTGTCGCCCTCTTCCGGCGGCACAATATGGCCAAGCAGCATCGACCATTTGCTGGGCATGTCATTGAACGAGCTGTCGGCATGGAACAGTTCATTGCCCCTGGCGAATTTGGCGCGCAGCGAATCCGGATCGACAATCTCGCCCATCGCATCAAGGTTGGAGGCATCATAGAGCTCCGGCGCCATGCGGCCCGGCTTGCCCTTGCGCTGCTCATAGCCCGGCGGCAGCTCCAGCGGCCCGAACGCCCGCGCAAACCGCAAATGCCCGGCATCGCCAATATGGCCCTGATCGCGAATGCAGATGACGCCATGTTCCGCCATCGCTGCCTCGACCAGATCGATCAGCGCCTGATCCGGCGCTTTCGACAAGTCCGCGCCGACGATCTCGGCCGCGAAAATGGGGTGAAGCTTGCTGACTTCCATGACTCGTCTCCCGTGGCACATGGCTCGATGCGCCGATTCCATTGTTTGTTCGTTTATAATTAATTCAAATTCAAATGATTTGCAAATGCGATCATTTTCATGGCCGGCTAGGTCGTCCGCGCGTGCAGCGCCAGCAGCGCGCGGGCAAAGGCCTCCGGCTGTTCGGCCGCCGGATCATGCCCGGCTCCCTCGACCATGATCTCTTCCAGCAGCGCGGTAAACCGATCCCCCGCCGCGCGACTGCCGAGCAGGCCGTCTTCGCCGGACAGGAGGATCGTCGGCACGTGGATGGGCGGGGGCGGCAAAAGCGCGGCGTCGAGCGCGGCATAGGCCGGATCGCCCGGCGCGCCGCCGATCCGGTGGGCATAGCTGTGCCACGCCACCGCCGCGAAATCGGGGTTGTCGAACGACAGGGCACTGCGGGCGAAGAGCGCCTCATCCACCAGCCCCGGCGACCATTGCCGGCGCAGGTGCAGGCAGATATCGCGCGGGCGCTCGGCCAGCGCCCGCCGGCCACGCGCCGACCCGAGAAAATATTGGTGCCAGACGAGATGCTCGATGGCCGCCGGCGCGGGGCGCGTGGGATCGGCCAGATCCTGAATGAGATAGCCGCTCACCGCGAGCAGGCCGCGCACCCGCTCCGGCCAGAGCGCCGCCATGATGCAGCCGGCCCGCCCGCCCCAATCAAACCCGGCCACCAGCGCGCGGGCGATGCCGAGCCCATCCAGCAGGGCACGGGCATCATCGGCCAGCGCGGTTTGCTGCCCCGAGCGCATGGTCCCCTCTGCGCGAAATCGGGTGGGACCAAAGCCGCGCAGATAGGGTACATAGACGCGCAGGCCCGCCGCCGCGAGCAGCGAGGCGACATGATCGAACGAGCGCGGATCATAGGGAAAGCCGTGCAGCAGCAGCACCGGCGCGCCCGTTTCATCACCCCAGCAATCCACGGCGATATCGAGCAGCCCGGTCTGCACGACCCTGCGCTCGGGCGCCATGCCGCCGGGCACCGCCATCGTCATGGGTCGACCAGAATGATGCGCAGATCATTGACGTTGGTCTGCGTCGGACCGGGCACGAACAAGGCGCCGATCCCGCCGAGCGCGCTGCCCGCGTCATTATCCGCCTGCACCGCCGCGATATCGACGCCGACCTGTTCGAGCGCCGCCAGCGTCGCGCCATCGACATAGGCCCCGGCGACGTCACGATTGCCGTCCACCCCGTCCGTATCCGCCGCCAGTGCCGCGATGCCGGGCTGGCCGGCAATCTCGCCAGCCAGCGCGAGGGCATATTCCTGGTTGGGGCCGCCCTGCCCGCGCCCGGTCACGGTAACCGTCAACTCGCCACCGGAGATGAGCGCGCTGTGCTCGCCGGCGGCAAGCGCCCGCAGCGCTGCCTCGCCATGGCGGCGGGCCGCCTCGCGCGCATCGCCGGTCGCCTCGCGTTCAAGCATGACCGGCGCATAGCCCTGCGCGCGCAGATTGGCGGCGGCGGCATCCAGCGCGTCATCCGGACGGACGACCACCGCGAACCGGCTGCGCGCGAGACGCGGATCGTCCGGCTTGATCGATTCGCTCCAGCCCTGCGGCTCGGCAATGCCATAGCGCGCCAGCACGGCTCGCGCGTCCGCAATGGTGCCGGCGTCGCCCACGGTCGGGCCGGAGCCGATATCTTCCGGCACATCGCCGACCACGTCGGACACCGCCAGCGTCAGCACCTGCGCCGGCCAGGCGGCAACGGCGAGCCGCCCACCCTTGATGCCCGACAAATGCCGGCGCACCAGATTAATCTCGCCGATGCTGGCGCCGGACCGCACCAGCGCGCGCGTCACGGCCTGCTTGGCCGCCAGATCGAGCGGCGCCGCCGGCGCGGCGAGCAACGCCGACGCCCCGCCGGACAGCAGGACCAGCACGAGATCATCCGCCCCCGCCGCCTGCGCCAGCGCGAGGCAGCGCTGCGCCGCCGCAAGCCCGGCGGCATCCGGCACCGGATGGCTCGCCTCGACCAGCTCGATCCGCTGGAGCGGCGCCCCATAGCCCGTGCGCGTCACCGCAATGCCGGTCGCATCCGGCCAATGCGCCTCGACCGCCTGCGCCATCGGCACCGCGCCCTTGCCGGCGGCGATCACGATCACCCGCCCGGCCGGGCGCGGTGGCAGCGCATCGATGATCGCCTGCGGCCGCTTGCAGGCCGCGATCGCAGCCGCATAAGCGCCCTCCAGCACGGCGCGGCGGGGCAGCGGCCCGCTCATCGGCCCGCCAGGAAAGTGGCGATATTCTCGCCCGTCACGCGCGCCAGTTCCGTCACCGCCTGCGTGCTGAGCCACGCGCTGTGCGGCGTCACGATCACATTCGACCGGCGCGCGAGGCGCAGGATCGGGCTGCCCGGCGGCGGCGGCTCGACCGGCGCCACGTCGATCCCCGCACCGCCGATCCGGCCGTGCTCCAGCGCCGCTTCCAGCGCCTCCAGATCGATCAGCGCGCCGCGGGCGGTGTTGATGATGAGCGCCCCCGGCTTCATCGTCGCCAGCGTATCGGCATCCAGCATGTGCTGCGTCTCAGCGGTGAGCGGGCAGTGCAGGCTGATGATGTCGCTGGTCGCCAGCACATCCTCGAACGACAGTCGCCCGTCGCCCGGCGCCGCGCCGCGCCGGCCGGCGAACACCACGTCCAGCCCCATTGCCCGCGCCCGCTGCGCCACCGCCTGCGCAATCGCCCCGCTGCCGAACAGGCCGAGCCGCTGCCCGACCAGATCCCGCACGGGCGCCGCGAACACGCAAAAGGCGCGCCCGTTTTCCCAGCGCCCGTCAATCACCGATTCGCGAAACGGCACCAATCCGCGTGCCAGCGCGAAAATCAGCATGACGACATGCTCCGCCACCGACGTGCCGGCATAGCCCACGACATTGCGCACCGCGATGCCGCGCGCCTGCGCCGCCGCGCTATCCACCACGTCGGTGCCGGTGGCGGTGACCGCGATGAGCCTGAGGTCCGGCAGCGCCGCCAGCGTTGCAGCGTCCAGCTTCACCTTGTTGATGACGGCCACGTGCGCGCCGGCCAGCCGCGCGACGACATCGCCCGGCTCGGTGAATTCATGGGAAATCCAGTCATGCGGCTGCCCTGGCCGGGGGATATCGACTCCGCCCAGCGTCATCCTGTCGAGATGGACGATGCGGGGAAGACCGCCCGCCTGCGCCAAATCGCCCTGCACCATATCCGCATCACTCCCGTGGCAAAAATCATTCGCGCCGGAAGTATCCGTGGCGGCCTGGCAAGTCCAGCAGCAGCGGCAACGCCGCGCGCACGCTCAGGGCTGGGTGCCCTCACAGAGCGAATCGACCAGCTTTGCGGTGACATTATTCACCTGATCCAGCTCCTCATCGCTCAGCTCGGTCAACACGGTCGCGCGGAACGCGTGGGCCACCTCGGCAATCTCCGCGAGCGCCTCCCGGCCGGCCTCGGTGAGTTCGATGAGCTTCGTGCGCCGGTCATTGGGGTCCTGCCGCCGCAGGACGAGGCCATCCCCCTCCAGCGCATCGAGCATCCGGGTGAGCGTCGGCCCCTCGATGCCGATCCGTTTGGCAATGGCGATCTGCGCGCTTGGCTCCGGCGCGCGGGCGATCATGGACAGCGCCTCCATGCGGGCCGTGCCATAGCCCAGCGGACGCAATCGTTCATCCAGCATCGCCCGATACCGACGGGCGACCAGGATGATCCGGTAGGTGAAGCCATATTCCCGATCGAGACGGGACGGCCCGGACAAAAACGCCCCGTCCCCCGGCTCTCCCACGGCCTTGTCGCACGTTTCGGCCAATCCACCCCCCACCATGTTCGTTTTCTCGTCGTTGCCCCTTCCTTCACCGGGTTCGCCAGCCGCTGTCAACCCGCGCCGCGTTTGCGGCGGCCTGCGCCACAGGCCGGCCCACCGCCGCAATTCCGGGTTGACGATACCCGTCGCGCGCCGCACAGGAGCAAGCGTCGCCGCCTTTATCCAAACGGATCAAGGGCGATGGTTCATTTCAGGAGTCGCCCTGTGTCCAATCTTCTTCGTGCGCGTGGTCCTGCCAGATTTTTTGGGGCTGCCTCCACGCTCGGCCTCATCGCGCTTCTCGCCGCGTGCGGCGGCCAGCCCGAGACGACCAACGCCGATGAAGCGCCGATCGACAATGCCGTCAACCTCACGGACGACACCGCCCTGAACGCAGCCGCCACGAGCGCGCCCGACGTGACCGAAACGGCCAACGCCGCAGAGCCAGTCGCCGCCATCAGCACCGACGCACCGGCCGCCAAGACCGAGACACCGGCAGCGCCCGCCGCCGAGGCCACGCCCGCCAAGGCGGAGCCGGCCGCGACGACCGCCGCAGCGGGTGACGCAGCCAATGGCGCCAAGCTGTTTGCCCAGTGCAAGATCTGCCACGCCGTCGAGCCGGGCAAGAACGGCCTTGGCCCCTCGCTCCACGACATTAACGGCCGCAAGGCAGCCGCTGTCGAGGGCTTCACCTATTCGCCGGCCATGAAGAATAGCGGCATCACATGGACCGACGCCGCCCTGTCGGAATATCTGCGCGCGCCGATGAAGATGGTGCCCGGCACCAAGATGGCCTTCGCCGGCATCGCCAACGAGCAGAACCGGGCGGACGTCATCGCCTATCTCGACACGCTGAAGTAATCTCGATCAGGGCCTGCCCGGCGCCGTGACGCCGGGCGGGCGCGATCATCCCGCCCCGCCGGGCGGATCGCTCAAGCGAGGCAGCCGATCAACTTTCCTCGATCGGCGCGCCGGGGCCGTTCTTGAGGATGGATTCGATCGCATTGCGAGCGTTCGCCTTGCTGGAATAGCCTTCGGTCCAGAAGATGATCTCGCTGTTATATTTGAACTTTGCGACGAATTCGCCGGCCTTGTTCTTCTCGATCACGAATTTGTGCGCCATGCTCGGCTTCCTCTCCTGCTTGTGATGCGGCCGCCAGTCTTACCAGCCGCCCGGCGAGAGCCCAAATCATTCGTGCAGGGTCAGCGCGCCAGCAGCCGATCCGGCGCATAGGCGGCGATATTGATCGCGGCGACCGGCGCCGGCAGCGCCGCCTTCAACACCAGCGCCGCGCCGATCAGGGCAGCGGCGGGCGCTGTCTGGATGCCGAAGCCGCCCTGCCCGGCGAACCAGAAAAAGCCCGGCGCGCGCGGGTCATAGCCATAGACCGGCCGCCGGTCGGGCGCGAAACTGCGCAGGCCGGCCCATTTATGCTCGATCGCCTCGATCCGCCAGTCGACCACCGCGCGGAACCGCTCGATGGCGAGCGCGACATCCAGTTCCTCGGGCGCGACATCGCGCGGCGTGTCCGGCGTCTCGTCATGCGGCGAGAGCCACAGATGCCCCGCCCCCTCCGGCTTGAAATAAAAGGTGCCCGGCAAGCCGACAACCAGCGGGAACTGCGCCGGCGCATCCGGGCAGCGCAACTGCACGACAGTGCGGCGATAGGGCGTGATACCAAGCGGGCCGACACCGCAGCGGCGCGCAACATCGTCCGCCCAGGCCCCCGCCGCGTCGATGATGATGGCACAGGACAACGGGCCCGTGCTGGTCTCCACCTGCCAGCCGCCGCCCACCCGCCGCGCCGCGAGCAGCCGCGTATCGAGTCGCAGATCGAGCCCCCCGCGCCGCGCCGCGCGACGACAGGCGGCCAGCAAGCCGGCAACGTCGATATCCATGCAGCTCGGTTCGGCAAGCCCGACCGTCCAGTCCGGCTGCAACCCCGGCAGGCTGGCCGCCAGCGCATCCCTGTCCATCCGCGTCAGCGCGACACCGCTCGCCGCGAAATCGCGCAGCATCGCCGCGGCCAGCCCCGCATCGGCCGCTCGCCCGACATGAATCGCGCGGCGCGCGGCCAGAAATGACCGCTCGGAAAAGTCCGGGTCCGGCGCCGCCAGCAGCGGCCCGCTCGCGGTGGTCAGCGGCTGGATCGCCGGACCGCCATAGCTTTCGTTCCAGAACGCGACCGAGCGACCGGTGGCGTGGAAACCGGGTAGCGCCTCCTGCTCGATCAACGTCACCCGCGCGCGGCCGACGAGCCGGGCGGCGAGGCTGAACCCGGCCATGCCACCGCCCACGATCAGGATATCGGGCAAGATATCGGGCTGGATATCAGGCGTCGTCATGGCAGCGGCGTCGGAGCGTGGAGAGGATCAGGGCGGGCGGCGCATCGGGGCGGCAAATCGACATCGCGCGCTGGTTACGATTTCGTAAGGGCAAAGGTCTAGCCCTTTACGCAAATGACTGGCCCCTGGCTTCCTTCCCTGCTCATCGCCACACTCGCGCTGCTCCTGCTCTGGGGCGCGGTGACAGACCTGCGCCGGCGCACCATTTCCAACCGGCTCAACCTGGTTATCGCGCTGCTCGCGCCGCTCTGGTGGTGGGCCAATGGCCTCGTCCTCTACCCCGACATCGCGCTCCAGCTTGGCCTTGCGCTGGCGGTATTCGCCCTGTTCGCCGCGCTGTTCGCGCTCGGCATGATGGGCGGCGGCGACGTCAAACTGCTCGGCGCACTGGCGCTCTGGCTGCCGCCCGAGGCCATGCTCGCACTGCTCGTCATCATGGCCCTAGCAGGCGGGGGCGTGACCATCGCGACGGTCGCCCACCACCGCCTGTTTCGGCGCGAGGGCCGGCCTGAAATCCCCTATGGCGTCGCCATCGCCTTCGCCGGCCTGTGGGTTTTAGGCGAACGCTATTTTAACCCTTTATCCTGATAACGGCCCGGTCCGAGGCCGCTGGTCTCGCCGATGGGAGACGAGACTCGTCATGGAACCTAAAAAGATCGGACTTTTGGCCGGTGCGCTGATCATCGCTGTCATGGCGGCGTTCCTGGCGCGGTCCATGTTCGCTGACAGCGCCGCGCCGCAGGCCACCGCCGCCGCGATGCCCAATCCGCAAGATATGCCGCATGTGCTGGTCGCGACCAAGTCGCTGCCGGTCGGCACCATCGTCGGCGCGGATGCCTATCGCTACCAGCCCTGGCCCAAGGAACTGGTCGAGGAAGCCTATTTCCTCGAGGGCAAATCGAGCACGGAGAAGCTGGTCGGCTCGGTCGTCCGCACCGCCATTGCCGCCGGTCAGCCGGTGACGCAGGGCTCGCTCATCCAGCCGGGTGATCGCGGCTTCCTCGCCGCCGCCCTGACGCCGGGCATGCGCGCGGTGACCGTCCCCGTTTCCATCCAGAGCAGCGTGGCCGGCTTCATCTTCCCCGGCGACCGGGTGGACCTGATGGTGACGCAGAGCGTCGCCGGCGGCGGTGACGGCGATCCACTCAAGGTCGCCGAGACGATCCTGAGCAACCTGCGCGTGCTCGCCACCGACCAGCGCACCAACGCGATTGGCGAGGACGGCAAGCCGGTGGTGCAGACCTATTCCAACGTCACGCTGGAAGTGACGCCGCGCATGGCCGAGAAAATCAGCGTGGCCCAGACGATCGGTGCCATCTCGCTCTCGCTCCGGTCGCTTGCGGACAATAGCCAGCAGCTCGAAGCGGCGCTGGCCTCCGGCGAAATTGACGTGCCGGGCGGGGACGACGCCGCAGCGGAAAAAACCATGCTCGCCGCCGTCGCCAGCCGCCCGTCGGACAAGCGCTCGACCTATGCCACCGGGGCGGACGTCTCGCGCTATCAGCGCAGCAGCGTGCCGGGCAAGCCGGTCGACCCCAATGGGGAAGCCGGGATCGCCGCCGGCACCGGCGGGGGCGCAGGCCCGGTCGTCCGTATCGCGCGGGGCACCGATGTCACCTCTGTTGCGGTGGGGAGCAAGTAAGATGCACCACGTCCTCAAACTGTCCCCGGCGCGTGTCGCGACCGGTGCCCTGGCCGCCGCGCTGGCCATTGCCGCCAGCGCGCCGCTCATCGCGACGACCGCCTGGGCCGCCGGCCCCGGCCAGCAGGATAATGGCGCGCTGCTGCTCGCCATCGGCGAGAGCCGGGTCATCAACCTGCCGGAAAATCTCAGCGACGTGGTCATCGCCAACCCCGCCGTGGCCGATGTCCATGTCCGCTCGCAGCGCCAGATCTACCTGATCGCCAAGGCACCGGGCGAGACCAATGTGTTCGTCACCGCCAGCAACGGCAAGATGCTCTACGCCAATGCTCTTCGCGTCGGCAACAACATCACCAGTATCGACCAGATGCTGCAAATCGCCATGCCGGAAGCGGACGTTCAGGTCAGCACGATGAACGGCATGGTGCTGCTCACCGGCACCATCGCCACGCCGGAGGACGCCTCCGAAGTGGAGCGGCTCGTGCAGGCCTTCGCCGGCAAGGAGACCACGGTGGTCAGCCGCCTGCGCACCGCCACGCCGATGCAGGTCAACTTGCAGGTCCGCATCGCCGAGGTGAACAAGAATTTCGCCAAGAATATCGGCTTCAACCTGCTCAGCAGCCGCAATCTGGGCAGTGGCTTCCTGTTCGGCATCGGCCAGGGCAATGCCGGTTCGATCACCTATCCCGGCGTGAACACCTTCATTCCCAACCCCGCGGGCGGCAAGCCCCTTGAGGTTCCGGTCATCGATCCGGTCACCGGGCGGCAGGCCTATGATACGGTCTACAAGTTCAACAACAGCGCGACCGGCACCACATTGGGCGGCGCCGGCCGGCTCCTCGGTCTGGACCTGATGGGCACGCTCGACCTGGCCGAGACGCAGGGACTCGCCGCGACGCTGGCCAATCCCAATCTGACCGCGCTGTCCGGCGAGACCGCCAGCTTCCTGGCCGGCGGCGAGATCCCCATCCCGATCTCGACGACGCTGGGGCAGGTCTCGGTCGAATATAAGCAATATGGCGTCAGCCTCGCCTTCACGCCCACCGTGCTGGCCGATGGCCGCATCTCGATGCGCGTGCGCCCCGAGGTCTCGCAGCTCGACAGCAGCGCCGGCGTCCGCCTCAACGACTATGTCATTCCGGGCATCTCGACCCGCCGAGCGGAAACCACGGTGGAGCTTGGCTCGGGCCAGAGCTTCATGATCGGCGGGCTGCTCTCCACCACGAGCGGCAACACGGTCGACAAGGCGCCCTTCCTCGGCGACCTGCCGATCATCGGCAATCTCTTCAAGTCGCAAGGCTATCGCCGCCAGCAGACCGAGCTGGTCATCATCGTCACGCCTTATCTGGTGCGGCCGGTGAACGCGCGTGAGATCGCCCTGCCGACGGACGGCTATCGCAACGCCGACGACGCCCAGCGCATCCTGGGCAACCAGATGCATGCCGGCGAAAGCGGCGCCGCGCGGCCGACACCCGAGCCGGCGCCACCGACCACCGTCACGCCGGACCGTGTCGCCACCCGCGTCTCCAAAGCCAGCGGCAAGACGGCCGCCCCCGGCTTCAGCTTCTGACCAGCGAGGGAAAGAGATGGATATGAGCAGATTTCTCCCCCGCCCCACCGCTCTCGTAGCGGGCCTGTGCCTCGCCGCCGCGCTGGGCCTCGCCCCGGCCACGGCCCGCCCGATCGAGCGCGGCGTTGAGCCGAGCCACCAGCCGGTGGTCCAGCGCACCGATTTCATCTTCGACGTGACCGGCAACGGCGCGGGCGGGCTCGACCCGGCCGAGCAGAGCCGGCTCGCCAGCTGGTTTCAGGCGCTGCGACTGGGCTATGGCGACCATGTCTCGCTCGCCGGCGATGACGGCCGGGGCACCCTCGCCTTGCGCGACGCCATCGCCAATGTCGTCGGGCGCTATGGCCTGCTGATCGAGGACAACGCGCCGATCACCGCGGGCGAGGCGCCGACCGGCAGCATGCGCGTGATCGTCAGCCGTTCAGTCGCCAGCGTGCCGGGCTGCCCGAGCTGGGCGGACCGGAGCGGCGCCGATTTCGTCGGCGGCCTCAGCGACAATTATGGCTGCGCGAGCGCCAGCAATCTGGCCGCGATGATCGCCGATCCCCGCGATCTGGTCGACGGCCGCGAAGCCGCGCTCGATCCGACCAACGGCGTCAGCGGCCGCGCGATCAAGGCCTATCAGGAGAAGGCGCCGACCGGCAGCGGCGGCCTGCAAGCCATGTCGGCAGGAGGTAAGTGAGATGAACGCACCCTGGAAACTGGCCGGGTCTAACGGGCGCGATCCGTTCCACGCCTATGTGTGCGACGATCACAGCCTCGACCTGCTGCGCGCCGTCGTGCAGGACCTGGGCTGGCCGATCGAGAAAGTGCACAAGGGCGGCCTGCGCAATGCCGTCCAGTCGCTCTCCATGTCGCCAAGCCCGAATGTGCTGTTTGTCGACCTGTCGGAATCGGGCGACCCGCTGAACGATATCAACAATCTCGCGGAGGTGTGCGAGCCGGGCACGGTGGTGATCGCCAGCGGTCAGGTGAATGACGTGCGCCTCTATCGCGATCTGGTCGCCAGCGGCATCCAGGATTATCTGTTGAAACCCATGGCGGCGGACGCGCTGCGCGATACGCTTGCGGCCGCGCAGGCCGTGTTTCTCGCGCCGCGCACGGAAGCGGCGAACGATCACCCGCATCTGATGATCAGCGTCATCGGCACACGCGGCGGCGTTGGCGCATCGACCGTCACCGCCTCGCTGGCCTATCTCAGCAGCACGAGGGGGAAGCGCTCCACCGCGCTGCTCGATCTCGACGTGCATTTTGGCACCGGCGCGCTGTCCATGGACCTGGAGCCGGGACGCGGCCTGACCGACGCGGTCGAAAACCCCAGCCGCATCGATGGGCTGTTCATCGAACGGGCGATGGTCCGCGCCAGCGAGACGCTCGCGCTGCTCTCGGCCGAGGCGCCGATCAACCAGCCGCTCATCACCGACGGATCGGCCTATTTCCAGCTTGAGGAAGAGCTGCGCAGCGCGTTCGAGCGCACCTTTGTGGACCTGCCACGCGCCATGCTGGTGCAGCATCCCCATCTTGTCCATGAATCGGGCCTGGTCGTGCTCGTCGCGGAGTTCACCCTCGCCTCGGCACGCGACAGCATCCGCATCCTCTCATGGCTCAAAACAAATGCGCCGCAGTCCCAGGTGATCGTCGTCGCCAACAAGGCGCAGCCCGGCACGGCCGAGATTGCGCGCAAGGATTTCGAGCATAGCATCGAGCGGCGCATCGACATGGTCCTGCCCTATGACGCCAAGGTGACGGCACAGGCCGCCAAGCTCGGCAAGACCGTGGCGGACAGCGGCCGCGCCAGCAAACTGGGGCAGGGCCTGCTGGCGCTGCACCGCACGCTTGTCACCGCCGCCGAAGGCGAGGGCGCGAACGCGGCCGATGGCGCAACCCGCAAGACCAGCGCGTCGCTGATCGGGCGGTTGCTCGAGGTGAAGCTGGCGCTCCCGCGCAAGGCCCGGGCGCAAGCCGAAGACGAAGCGATGGCAGACTGAACCGCAGCCGTCAGGCGCCGGACCGGCCGGCGCCGGCAGCATGATGAACCCGAGTGGATGAGGCGATGACCGATCCGAAACTGCTGATGCTGATGCTGCTCATGGGGACGATGCTCATCTTGCTCGTCCTCGCCCTTGCCGGCCCGTCCGCCAGCCGTGCGAGCACGCGACGCGTCGCGGCCATCCGCAGCCGCCACGCGGTGAGCGACCTCAACCAGATCGAGGCCCGGATGCGCCGGGTCATCTCCTCCCGCCGGGTGGAGAAGAACCAGCTGCTCGTTTCGCTCATTCCCAACCCGGAAAACCTCGCCAAGCGGCTTGCGATGACCGGCCGGAAATGGACGCTGGGCCACTATATGGCGACCTGCGTGGCGATCGCGATCCTCCTGTTCACCGTGATGCTGATGCGCGATTTCTCGCTGCTGCCCGCGCTGTTCGTCTCGCTGGCGGCAGGTTTCGGCCTGCCCCATTATATGGTCGGCAAGATGATCCAGCGGCGCGTCGACAAGTTCAACGCCAATTTCCCCGATGCGCTCGACCTCCTCGTGCGCGGCCTGCGCTCCGGCCTGCCGGTCAGCGAGACGATGAATGTCGTCGCCAGCGAGGTGCCCGGCCCGGTCGGCGAGGAATTCAAGATGATCAACGAGCGGATCAAGATCGGCAAATCCATGGACGTCGCGCTTCAGGAAACCGGCGACCGGCTCGGCACCACCGAGTTCCGCTTCTTCTGCATCACGCTGGCCATCCAGCGCGAAACCGGCGGCAACCTGGCCGAGACGCTCGCCAATCTGGGCTCCGTGCTGCGCCAGCGCGCGCAGATGAAGCTCAAGATCCGTGCCATGTCGTCCGAATCCAAGGCCTCCGCCTATATTATCGGCGCGCTGCCCTTTCTGGTGTTCGGCATGATCTGCTGGATCAACTATGAATATATGGCGCCGTTCTTCACGAGCGACCCGACCGGGCTGTTCGGCCTCGGGCTGATGCAACTGGTCGGCATTGGCGGCCTGTTCTGGATGGGCTGCGGCGTGTTCATCATGGCCCAGATGATCAGTTTCGAGATTTAGGCGAGATTTAGGAAGGACCAGGAGCAGCCATGACGTCCAACGGCGCCACATTATTCGGGCTCGACGCGCGCGATGTCGGCACGCTGCTCGCTGCCATGGCGACCTTTGCGGTGCTCGTCGCCATCTATGCCGCCTCGACCGTGCGAGACCCCATGGCGCGACGGGTCAAGGCGCTCAACGAGCGGCGCGAGCAACTGAAGGCAGGCATCACGGCGTCCACCGGCAAACGGCGCGCGCGGATCGTTCACCAGAATGACACGACCGACTGGATGCACAGGCTCCTGACCTCCCTGCGCGTGCTTCAGGACGATCAGCTCAAGGACGCGCAGAAGCGGCTGGCGCAGGCCGGCATCCGCTCCAAGGAATGGGCCATCGCGATCATCTTCGGCCGGCTCGTGCTGCCGATCGCGATCGGCGGCGGCGCGGCCCTGTTGATCTACGGCTTCGACCTGTGGCCGGACTGGAGCACGCTCAAGAAGTTCGGCGTCTTTGCCGGCGCGTTGCTGCTCAGCTACAAGGCGCCCGATCTCTATGTGAACAACAAGATCACCAAGCGCGCGACGGAAATCCGCAAGGGCATTCCCGATGCGCTCGACCTGCTCGTCATCTGCGCCGAGGCCGGGCTGACCGTGGACGCCGCCTTTGCGCGCGTCGCCCGCGAGCTGGGCACCGCCTATCCCGAGCTGGGCGAGGAGTTCCAGCTCACCGCCATCGAGCTGTCCTTCCTCACCGAGCGGCGCATGGCGTTCGAGAATCTGGCCGAGCGGGTGAAGCTGGACGCGCTCAAGGGCGTGGTCACCACGATGATCCAGACCGAAAAATATGGCACGCCGCTCGCCTCGGCCCTGCGCGTCCTCTCCGCCGAATTCCGCCACGAGCGGATGATGCGGGCGGAGGAAAAAGCCGCGCGGCTGCCGGCGATCATGACCGTGCCGCTCATCCTCTTCATCCTCCCCACGCTCTTCGTGGTCATCCTCGGTCCGGCCGCCTGCTCGATCAGCAAGGCGTTCAGCTAGCCTCGCATCGGGCGACAGCCCTTGCCGTGCGTCGCCAGCGCCGGTAGGCCAGCGGGAGCCTAGCGAGGAAAGGACCGCCCGGTCGTGGCCGAACCCCAGCCGATTACACCCGTCATTCTCTCGGGCGGCGCCGGCACGCGGCTCTGGCCAGTCAGCCGGAGCGCGCGGCCCAAGCAGTTCATCGCGCTCACCGACGCGCGCACCATGTTCGAGCTGACGCTCGCGCGGATCGAGGGCCTTGCCCACGCCACCGCGCCGGTGATCGTCGGCAATGCGGCCCATGCCGGGCTGATCCATGCGCAGGGCCGCGCCGGAATGACGCTCATTCTGGAGCCCTGCGCCCGCAACACCGCGCCCGCCATTGCACTGGCCGCGCTGGCGCTGGAGGATCAGAACAGCGCCATGCTGGTCATGCCGAGCGATCATGTCGTGGCCGACGTCGCCGCCTTCCACGCCGCGATCGATCGCGCCCGGCCGCTGGTGGCCCAGGGCTGGCTGGTCACCTTCGGCATCGAGCCGGATGCGCCGGAAACAGGCTTTGGCTATATCGCGCTGGGGGACGTGCTGGCCGATGGCGTGCGCGCTGTCGCCCGTTTTGTCGAAAAGCCGGACCTTGACCATGCCACCGCCATGCTGGCGCAGGGCGGCCATGTCTGGAACGCCGGCATCTTCCTGTTCAGCGCGCGCGCCTATATCGATGCGTTGGCGGAATATCAGCCGGCCATGCTCGCCGCGGCGCAGGCTGCCATGGCGCAAGGCACCCGCGAGGGCAGCACATTGCGGCCCGAAACCGAGGCTTTTGCCGCCTGCCCGGCCGATTCCATCGACTATGCGGTGATGGAGCGGGCCCGTCAGGTCGCCTGCGTGCCGGTGCGCATGGGCTGGTCGGACGTCGGCAGCTGGGACGCGCTCCACGCCCTCTCCGTCCGGGACGCGCAGGACAATGCGGTGCAAGGCCATTGCCACGCGATCGAATCGCGCGGCTGCCTGATCCGCAGTGATGGTCCGCATGTGACCGTGGTCGGCGGCGAGGACCTGATCGTCATCGCCACGGCGGACGAAATCCTGGTGCTGCCGCGCGGCCGCTCGCAGGAGGTGCGCAAGGCCGTCGCCGCGCTGGCCGATCGGCACGACTGACCCATGGTGACGCGGGGCGCGGCATGACATGGCGGCACTGGCTGGCCGCGCTGGCGATCCTGCTGCTGACGACGGCCATCGTGCCGGTCATCGCGCGCTTCTACTGACTGACTGACTGACCAATCAAAGGACCCATCCGGCATCATGCACAGCGACAAACCCACCATTCTCGTCACCGGCGGCGCGGGCTATATCGGCAGCCATGCAGTGCTCGCACTGGTGGATGCGGGCTGGCCGGTCGTGGTGATCGATAATCTCACCACCGGTTTCCGCTGGGCGGTTCATGAAAAAGCCGCCTTCGTGGAGGGGGATATCGGCGATATGGCGCTGGTCGGCCGGGTCATCGCGGACCATGGCGTGAAGGGCATCATGCACTTCGCCGGCTCGATCATCGTGCCGGAATCGGTCGCGCAGCCGCTCAAATATTATCGCAACAACACCGTGAACAGCCGCGCGCTCATCGAAGCCGCCGTGGCGGGCGGCGTGCCGCATTTCATCTTCTCCTCCACCGCCGCGACCTATGGCGAGCCGGAGGAAAGCCCGGTGCGCGAGGATGCCCCCACCCGGCCGATCAACCCCTATGGCCAGTCCAAGCTGATGACCGAGCTGATGCTGGCCGACGTCGCCGCCGCTCATCCGCTCAACTATTGCGCGCTGCGTTATTTCAACGTGGCGGGCGCCGACCCGGCCGGCCGCTCGGGCCAGTCGACGGCAGGCGCGACGCATCTCATCAAGGTCGCGGTCGAGGCGGCGCTGGGCAAGCGCCCCCATGTCGCCGTGTTCGGCACGGACTATGACACACCGGATGGCACCGGCGTGCGCGACTATATCCATGTCAGCGATCTGGCCGCCGCCCATGTGCTGGCGCTGGAGGCGCTGATCGCGCAGCCACAGCGCAACCTCACCATGAACTGCGGCTATGGCCGGGGCTTCTCGGTGCTTGAGGTGCTCGATGCTGTCGACCGTGTCACCAACGTGCCGGTGGCGCGCCGCATCGAAGGCCGCCGCGCCGGCGATCCGCCCAGCCTCGTCTCGGACAATCAGCGCATATTGGCAACGCTGCCCTGGCGCCCGGCGCATGACGATCTCGACACCATCGTGGCCCACGCCCTCGCCTGGGAACGCAAGCTGGGCGAACGCACCCGCTAGGCGGTGGCGAAAGCGGGGTGATAGCGCACTTCGCCAGCAGGTGAACGCCCCCGAAACACCAGCCGCTGGAAATAGTCGGGCGGCACATCGGCAAAGCTGAGCCTCGGGTCCGAGATGAAACCGAAGCGTCCATAATAGGCCGGATCGCCCAGCACGACGCATCCGGCTGCGCCGTCCGCGCGGAGCCGCTCCAGCCCCGCGCGTATCAACGCCTCGCCAATGCCTTGTCTTTGATGCGCAGCCGCGACGGATACCGGCCCCAATCCCTGCCAGTCACCATCCACGCCGGCGATGCTGACCGGCGAGAAAGCGACATGTCCAATAACGCCAGCGTCAACGGCCACCAAGGAGAGCGTCAACGCGCCCGCCCGGCGCAGCGCGTCGACAATCGCCGCCTCGGTGCCGCTGGAATGTGGCGCATGGCTGAAGGCCGCCGCCGTCAGGTCACGGATCGCCGCGACATCGCCTGGCTGCTCATCCCGGATTATCATGGCCGATCCACCGCGTCAGTGCGCTGCGCCCCAGCTCGGGCCAGTGCCGATCTCGACGCCGAGCGGCACGGAGAGACTGACCATCGGCTCGGCCGCGCCCGCCATCACCGCGCGGATGATCGGCGTGGCCGCGTCCACTTCCTCGTCCGCCACCTCGAAGACCAGTTCGTCATGCACCTGCAGCAGCATGCGCGTACGGGTGAGCCCGGCCTCGGCCAGCGCCGGCCCCATGCGGGCCATGGCGCGCTTGATGATGTCCGCGCTGGTGCCCTGGATGGGGGCGTTGATGGCGGCGCGCTCGGCGCCCTGCCGGATATGCTGGACGGCGGCGCGGATCTGCGGAAACCACGTCTTGCGGCCGAACAAGGTCTGCGTATGGCCGCTGTGCCGCGCCTTCTCCAGCGTCTCGTTGATATAGGCGGAGATGCCGGGGAAGCGCTCGAAATAACGGCTGATCATCGCCTGCGCCTCGTCCGCCTCAATCTCCAGCCGGGCGGCCAGACCCCAGCGCGAGATGCCGTAGAGAATGGCGAAGTTGATCGTCTTGGCGCGTGCGCGCGTATCGCGATCGACCAGGCCGAACAGCTCCTGCGCGGTGGCGGCGTGAATATCCTCGCCGCGCAGAAACGCGTCGCGCAACGCCGGCACGTCCGCCATATGGGCGGCGAGGCGCAGCTCGATCTGGCTATAGTCCGCCGCGAGGATGACATGGCCCGGCTCGGCGATGAACGCATCGCGGATCTGCCGGCCGACCTCGGTGCGGATCGGGATATTCTGGAGATTGGGATCGGTCGAGGAGAGCCGCCCGGTCTGCGCGCCGGTCAGGCTGTAGCTGGTGTGGACGCGGCCGGTCACCGGGTTGATCTGCGCCTGCAACGCATCGGTATAGGTGGATTTGAGCTTGGCGAGCTGCCGCCATTCCAGCACCAGCCCGGCGATCGCCACGCCATCGGCCTTCATCCGCTCGAGCACGGTGACATCGGTCGAATAGGCGCCGGACTTGCCTTTCTTGCCGCCCTTCAGGCCCATCTTGTCGAACAGGATCGCGCCCAGTTGCTGGGTCGAGCCGATCGCGAAGGGCTGCCCGGCCTCGGCCTGGATCTCGTCTTCCAGCCGCGCCATCTCCTGCGCGAACTGGCCGGAGAGGCGCGAGAGCTGCTCGCGATCCACCTTGATGCCGCTGCGCTCCATGCCGGCCACCACCGGAAGCAGCGGCCGGTCGACCAGCTCATAGACGCGCGTGACGCCTTCCTGCGCGATGCGCGGCTTGAAGCGGGTCCACAGGCGCCAGGTCACGTCGGCATCCTCGCCGCCATAGCGGGTCGCGACATCGAGCGGCACCTGCGCGAAGCTGATCGCCTTCTTGCCGGTGCCGGCGACATCCTTGAAGGTGATGCAGCTATGTTCGAGCACGGCATGCGCCACTTCGTCCATGCCATGGCCGGCGAGCGACTGGCCGGCATCCAGATCGAAACTCATCACCATCGTATCATCGATGGGGCTGAGTGGCAGGCCGTGGCGGACCAGCACATTGAGATCATATTTGATGTTGTGGCCGATCTTGAGCACGCCGGGATCGACGAACAATGACTGCAACCGCGCGACCACCTCCGCCAGCGGCAATTGCGGCGGGACTTCACCGAACATATCGTCGCTGCTGCGGTGGCCGATCGGGATATAGCAGGCATGGCCGGGCGCGGTGGCAAGGCAGATGCCGACAAGATTGGCGGCGATGCTGTCCAGCGAATCCGTCTCGGTATCGACTGCGAGGATGCCGCTGGCATGGGCCTGCGCGACCCAATGCTCCAGCCGTTCGATCGTCGTCACCGTCTCATAGGCATCGCAATCGATTGGCGGCAGCGGCACGAAATCCGGCGTGCCGGGATCGGCCAGCGCGGCGGCAGCGGCCACCGGATCGGCCTTGTCCCGCCCCGGCGAGTGAGCGGCCATGCGCGAGAGCAAGGCCTTGAAGCCCTGCTCCTCCAGAAATTCCCGCAGCGGCTCGGGCGGGATGCCGTCGAGACGCAACTCCTCCAGCGCATGCGGCAACGGCACTTCCTCGTGCAGCGTCACCAGCTCGCGCGAGAGGCGGGCGAGGTCGGCATGCTCGATCAGCCGTTCCTTGAGCTTGGAGGTCTTCATGCCCGGCGCGGCAGCGAGCACACCGTCCAGATCGCCATATTCGCCAATCAGCTTGGCGGCTGTCTTGGGGCCGACGCCGGGCACGCCCGGCACATTGTCCACGCTGTCGCCCATCAGCGCCAGCACGTCGCCCAGCTGCTCCGGCGTCACGCCGAACTTGGCCATGACATAGTCCGGCCCGCGCCGCTCATTCTTCATCGTGTCGAGCATGTCGACGCCCGGCTGGATGAGCTGCGCCAGATCCTTGTCGGAGGAGACGATGGTCACCTGCCACCCGGCCGCGACCGCCAGCTTCGTATAGGTGGCAATGATGTCGTCCGCCTCGAAGCCGGCTTCCTCGATGCACGGCAACGAGAAGGCGCGCGTCGCCACGCGGATCAGCGGGAATTGCGGCACCAGATCCTCCGGCGCGGGCGGCCGGTTCGCCTTATACTGATCGTAAAGCTCGTTGCGGAAGGTGTGCGAGCCCTTGTCCAGCACCACGGCGAGGTGGGTCGGCCCCTCCTCCTTGTCGAGCGCATCGGCGAGCTTCCAGAGCATCGTCGTATAGCCATAGACGGCGCCGACATTGAGCCCGTCGCGATTGGTCAGGGGTGGCAGCTGGTGATAGGCGCGGAAGATATATCCACTGCCGTCGACGAGATAGAGATGATTCCGGGAGGCCATGGCCAGCGGGATAGCGCGCGACGTGGAAGGACGCCACCCCATGCATCAGGCCCCTATGACATCCGGCCGTGCCAGTTGCCACCGCCCGCCCGCCAAGCTAGGACGCGAGGCATAATCCGATCCATCATTTGAAGGGACAAGCTGTGGCAGGCCATAGCAAATTCAAGAACATCATGCACCGCAAGGGCGCGCAGGACAAGAAGCGCGCCGCCGCCTTCTCCAAGCTGTCGCGCGAGATTACCGTGGCTGCGAAGATGGGCACGCCCGACCCGGACATGAACCCGCGCCTGCGCCTCGCGATCAACGCGGCCAAGGCGCAATCCGTGCCCAAGGACAATATCCAGCGCGCCATCGACAAGGCGAGCCGGGGCGATGCGGAAAATTACGAGGAAATGCGCTACGAGGGCTACGGCCCCGGCGGCGTGGCCATCATCGTCGAGGCACTGACCGACAACCGCAACCGCACCGCCACCAACATCCGCACCGCCTTCTCCAAAAATGGCGGCAATCTCGGCGCGAGCGGCGCGGTGAGCCATGGCTTCGACCGCATGGGGCTCATCGCCTACCCGGCCGATGCGGGCGATGCGGACACGATCTTCGAGGCGGCGCTGGAAGCCGGCGCGGAAGATGTCTCCTCCAACGAGGACGAGCATGAGATCTGGACGGCGATGGATGCCCTCCACGAGGTCGCCCGCGCGCTCGAAGACAAGCTCGGCGCAGCGGAAAGCGCCAAGCTCGCCTGGCGTCCGCAGACCACGGTGGAAATGGACGAGGGCAACGCCGCGACGTTGTTCAAGCTGATCGACACGCTGGACGATGACGATGACGTGCAGGCCGTCTGGGGCAATTATGAAGTGCCCGACGATGTGATGGCCAAACTGGGATGATGCCATTGCCGATCGCCCGGGCGCAGCGCGCAGGCGCTGGTCAGGGCGATCACGCTGACAGGCACCGGCCGTCGTCAGCCCCCCGTCGCATGATCGTCCTCGGCCTCGATCCCGGCCTTGGCACCACCGGCTGGGGACTGGTGCGGGCGCAGGGCAATCATCTTTCCCATCTCGCCAATGGCCAGATCAAGACCGACACGAAGCAGCCGCTCGCCCAGCGGCTGGTAGCGCTCGATGCGGCGCTGGCGGCGCTCATCGTCGACTATGCACCCGATCAGGCAGCGGTCGAGGAAGTGTTCGTCAACAGCAACCCGCAATCGACGCTCAAGCTCGGGCAGGCGCGCGGCGTGATCCTGCTCGGCGCGGCGCGCACCGGCATCCCGGTGGGCGAATATGCCGCGCGGCTGATCAAGAAGGCGGTCGTCGGCGTCGGCAATGCCAGCAAGGATCAGGTGCATGCCATGGTCGCGCGGCTGCTGCCGGGCTGCCGCATTGCCGGGGCGGATGCGGCGGACGCGCTCGCAGTGGCGATCACCCACGCCCATCATGTCGCCAGCGCGCGACGGATGCCGGGATCGAGCTGACCCCACCACCCCGCGATCCCCCGTGCCCGCGATCCGATGAAGCGACGGCTTACGCCGGACAGGATGAGTCCGACTTGCTATCGCAGCGCCCGGTTCACAGTGGGAGAATGAGAATGACGACCGCCTTCCGGGGTTTGACGACGCTTGCCGCCGCGCTGGTCTCGGCCATGGCCACGCCCGCCATGGCGGACCTGCCAGCCCCCGTGCGCACGATGCTCGATGCGGCCATCGCCAGCGGCAATGATGCCGAGATCGCCGCTGTCGCCAAATTCGCCAAATCGACCAATCCGGCCGACAGCGCGGAGATCGATGCACTGGTAAGCGCGCATCGGGTAGCCGTCGCGGCGGCGGATGAAGCGCATAAGCGCGCGGCCGGCTTTTTCCAGAACTGGCACGGCAATGGCGAGCTGGGCGGCTTCCTCACCACCGGCAATAGCGAAACCAGCGGCATCACGGTCGGCCTCGCCCTGGACAAGGAGGGCATTGACTGGCGCCACAAGATCCGCGCGATTGCCGACTATCAGCGCGCCGACGGCGTCACCACCCGCAACCAGTGGCTGGCGAGCTACGAGCCCAACTATAATGTTACCGCCCGGCTCTATACCTTCGGTCTCGCCATGTATGAGAAGGACCGCTTCCAGGGCTTCTCGGACCGCGTGACGCTGTCGGGCGGCATGGGCTACCGGGTGATCGACAGCGATGCGATGACGCTGGATATCAAGGGCGGCCCGGCCTGGCGCCGCACCGACTGGATCGCCGAACCCTCGACGAGCAAGTTCAATGGCCTCGCCGGTGCCGATTTCGTCTGGCACATCTCACCCGCGCTGGACTTCAGCAACAATGCGCAGGCGCTCTGGGGCGATGGCAACAGCACTTACAGCAATACTGCCGCGCTGACCGCCAAGCTGAGCGGCGCCCTCTCCGGCCGCCTCTCCTACGGCGTGCGGCACGAGACCAATCCACCGGCGATCAACGAGAAAACCGACACCGTCACCCGCGCGACGCTGGTTTACGGCTTCTGAGGGCAGCGCACCGCCTGCGACAGGGGGCGCTGGCGCATGCGGTCGACGCGATGCGCCAGCGCTTCCATCACGAACGCGACCGGAGCGACAGGTCGCTCAACTGCGCCCCCAGAACAGAAAGGCCACTGCGCCCACCAGGCAGGCAAACGCGCCGGCGTGGCGCCAGCCAAGGGGTTCGCCAAGCACCACGACCATGAACACGCCGAAGATCGCAAGCGCGATCACCTCCTGCGTGATCTTGAGCTGGCCGGCGCTCCAGCCGCTCGCATAGCCGAGCCGATTGGCCGGCACCGCAAAGCAATATTCGAAAAAGGCGATGCTCCAGCTTATGCCGATGACGAACAGCAGTGGCCGGGTCATCCCGCCCTTGAGGTGCCAATACCAGGCAACCGTCATGAAGATATTGGAGATGAGGAGCAGCGCGATTGTCGGCATGACCCGCTGATGCCAGCGCGCCCCGCATCACGCCATGACAAAATCATGCCCGGGCGGCCCGTTATCAAGGATCGAGACGGGGCAAACAGCATGGCAGCGGTGAAAGCCCCGACCAGCGCCCAGCGCGATCCCCAGCCTCAGCTGGCCGCGACGCGCGCAAAAATCCGGTGGAGCAGCTCGGCACATTGCTCCAGTTCGCTATCCGCGAGATCGGCTAGCACAGCGGCCCGCTCTTCATCCAGGATCGGCTGGATCCGTTCGACCATCGCCTGTCCAGCCGGGGTCAGCGACACCAGTTTCGAGCGACCATCCCGCGGATTGTCGATGCGCGTGATGAGGCCATCAGCGACCAGGCCCTCGACCACTCGCACCAGGGTCGGCCATTGCACGAACAGGCGCTGGCCGATGTCCGTCAACGTAACGGGCTGCTGCCCGAAGGCGATGGTGAACAGCATCTGCCAGCGCGCGCGCGTCTGCCCCGTTGCCGCACGCAGTCGGTTGTCGATATGCGTCATCCAGGTGCGACCGGACATGACCAGCAATCGCGAGAGGCGATATTCGCGATCCAGCCGGCTTCCCGTCGGATAAAAGTCATCATAATGATTGGCCCAGGATTCAAAATCGCCGATCCGCTCGTCGTCCCTCCCTCGTGTCGCCATTCTTTCTTCCCGATTGCACATGCCGCATGTTGTAGCCGCTCGGCGCGCAATTGGAACCATGGTTCCCTGTCCGCCTGCCTCCTCGCCTCGTGACAGGCCGGCCGGGCCGACCTATACTCGCCGCCAAAGCGTGCCCGACCGGGCCGAAACCCGCTGGGAAAGGATAATGGCGATGCACAGGATCATGCTCGATCCCGATCTGGTGACACGACTGACGGCCGAGCGCGGCGGCAAGCTCCATGTGATCGACACGCTGGACCCGGCGCGCACGGCGCATCTCGTGATCGATATGCAGAATGGTTTTGTCGAAGCCGGCGGCCCCGTCGAAGTGCCGATGGCCCGCAGGATCGTGCCCGCTGTCAACCGCATCAGCCGGGCCGTCCGCGCGGCCGGTGGCCAGAATTATTTCGTCCAGTTCACCACGCCGGTGGGCGACCTGTCATCCTGGTCCACTTTCTATTCCCGCTTCTCGCCAGCAACGTCCAAAGGCCATCAGGATGCCTTCACGCCGGGCGCGCACTATTGGCAGCTCTGGCCGGAACTCGATGTCGACGAAAGCGCGGACGTGGCTATCGAGAAACGCCGCTTTGGCGCGTTCATCCCCGGCACATGCGATCTCGACGCGGACCTGCGTGCACGCGGCATCGATACGCTCATCATTAGCGGCACGCTCACAAACTGCTGCTGCGAATCGACTGCCCGTGACGCGATGCAACTCAATTACCGCGTGATATTTGCGACGGATACCAATGCCGCGCTCACCGATGCCGAGCATAATATGACACTGAACAATATGTTGTTTCTGTTCGCCGACGTGCGTTCTTCCGAGGAGATTGCCGGGCTGCTCGAACCGGCGATGGCCCCGGCAGGCTGAACCCGCGCCCGGAAGGGCCGGATATTGATGCAACGTGCACCCGCGGATGCCTGTCCTGCTCGATGCTCTCCATTGGCGGGGGCAACAATGCAAGGGGGTGACACGCGGCGTCAGTCGCGATCGGGTGCGCCGGGCGGGAAATAGCTGCGGTAGGGCCGCGCATCCTCGATACAGCGCACGACCGACGGACGAGCGTTGAGCGCGGCGCGATAGGCCCGGAGCGCCGGCAGCGTCTCGGGGATCGGCCGCACCCAATCGGCATAGAAAAGCGCCGGCGCGGCCGCGCAATCGGCGAGGGAGAAACTATGCCCGCTGGCCCATGGCTGACCGGCCAGCCGTGTGTCGAGCCAGTCATACACGATGTCCAGCGCGGCCTCCGCCTGCGCCATTCGCGACTTGTCCGGCGCGGCCCGATCGACGAGATATTCCCGCACGATCGCGTTCATCGGCGCCATCACATGATTGTCGAAGATCCGGTCCATGAACCGCACATTGAGCGCATCGGTCGGATTGGCCGGGATGAGCGGCGCACGATCATAATGGTGCAGGTCGAGATATTCGATGATCGTGGTGGATTCGATGACCGGCACGGGCACGGCGCCGCCTTCCACCATCAGCATGGGAAACTTGCCGAGCGGCCAGTAGCTGCGCAACTGCGCCATCACCTCCGCGTCCTCGACCATGCGATAATCGAACGGCGCCTCCTTCTCATAAAGCGCGATCAGCACCTTCCAGCAATAGGAGGAGAAGGGATGGGCGAACAACGCATAACTCATGCGGCCGCCTCCCCGGCAAATGCCGCTTCAAGCGCCGCGAGATCGAGCTTGTGCATGGTCATGAGCGCCTGTGACATGCGCGCAACCTGCTCGGGGCTGCCCTGTGCCTGCATCGTGAGCAGCGCGCGCGGCACCACCTGCCAGGAAACGCCATAGCGGTCCTTGCACCAGCCGCACATGCTCTCCGCGCCGCCGTCCGCAGTCAGCCCCGCCCACAGGCGGTCCACCGCCGCCTGATCGTCGACAGGCACGACGAAGGAGACGGCCTCCGTCTGCGGAAAGTCCGGGCCGCCGTTGAGCGTGGCAAATGGCCGCCCGGCAAGGGTGAAGGTGACGAGCAACGGCGTGCCCGCCTTGAAATGTGGCGGAAAGGGGGATTCGGCCGGATAACGGCTGATCTCGCCGATCCGCGAATCGGGAAAGAGCGAGACATAAAATTGTGCGGCCTCCTCGGCCGTGCCGTCCATCCAGATGCAGGGCGTGATTGGATCGATCATCGCGCTTCTCCTCAAGGCTTGCCGACGAGCGCAAACCGCGCGCCCTGCGGATCGGTGCCGATGATGACATGACTGCCGCCGGGCACCTCATGGGGCCCATGATCCACCGTCCCGCCATGGGCCTTCACCGCATCCACCGCGGCGCCAATCGAGGACACCGTGAAATAGGGTTGCCAGCGCGGGCGGCCGGCCTGCTGCATGGAGGCGCCGATGCGGAGGTCTCCGACATTGAGGAAGCGATAATCGCCCGCCGGGCCCATCGGCATGGTCTCCCTGGTTTCCCAGCCAAAGATCGCAGCATAGAAGGCGTCCGCCGCCGCCTGATCGGATGTCGTCAGTTCGTTCCAGCTGCAGTGCCCCATGGCATCGGGCGAAAAGGCCGTGCTGGTGCCATCCACCGCGCCGCGCATCACGTAGAACGGCGCCCCCTGCGGATCGCTCACCATGGCAAAGCGCCCGACATCGGGAATATCGCTCGGCGGCACATAGACATGACCGCCTTGCGCCCTGATCGCCGCTACCGTGGCATCGACATCATCCACGCCGATATAGCCGAGCCAGCCCGGCTTGCCGCCCTGCGCCGCCATCTCGGCGTCAATCGCCATCATCCCGCCCACGCTCGCATCCGGCGCGTCGATCATGCGATAGTCCATGCCCGGCATGCCACTCGTCGCACCGATCTTCCAGCCGACCACCGGCTCATAGAAAGCGCGCGCCGCGTCCACATCCGTGGTCATCAATTCATACCAGATGAATTCGCCCTGCCTGTTGGCCATCTTCTCTCTCCGTCATCATGACCGAGGCACGTCCGTCGCTTCCCCGAGACGGGGCGTGAGCGCGAGCACGCATGGATCGGTCCAGCCGTGCCGGCCATCGGGCGGCACGGCCTCGGCCAGTTCAGGCTTTCTGATCCAGAATGACGGAATAGCCGCCATAGACCATGCGCGCGCCGGCCATCGGATTATCCTCCGGCCCTTTCATGCGCGGATCGGCCATGCATTTCTGCCAGCCGGCGTCGCGCGTCGCCTTGTCCGGCCATTCGATCCACGAGAAGACGACATCCTCGCCATCCTCCGCGATCACCGCGGTGCGGAAATCATTGGTCTTGCCGACCATCAGATCGTCATTCCACGTCTCCACGACCCGCAGCGCGCCATGGTCGACAAAGACGGGCGCGGCGGCTCTGGCCATCGCGATATAATCATCCTTGCGTCCCGGTTTCACCGGACAGACGAAGCCATCAATATAAGTCATGTCGGCACTCCTTCCCGATCGAGCGCGAAATCGCCCAGCTGCGCCGCCAGTGCGGCTTGAAACGCGGGACGCGCCTCCCCCCGCGCAATATAGTCCATGAGGTTTTGCGGCATGAACAACTGGCCGGGCTTCAGGTTCCGCAGCGTGGCGACCATCATGAGGTCACCCACGGTAAAACGTTCCTCCAGCCAGTCCTGCGCCCCGAGCGCGGCGCCCAACTGGGCCAGTCGCCCTTCCAGCCGGACGGCTGCGGCGGGTCGACGGAGCACGCCCCATTGCGCGCCGCCGCTGAACAGATCGATCTCGAGCAACGCCCCCATCATCGGGTCGATGCTGTTGAGCGCCGCAAACAGCCAGGCGATGGCTCGCGCACGCGGGATCGGCTCGCGCGGCAGCAGCCGCTCGTCCTTCTCGGCAATGTGCAAGGCGATCGCACCGCATTCGAACAGGGTGAGCCCGCCCTCGCGATAGACCGGCACCTGGCCGAAAGGCTGGCCCGGGTCGTCATCCGTCCGCCCGTCCCGCCGATCGAGCAGCCGCGTGCGATAATCGAGGCCGATCTCCTCAAGGGCCCAGCGCACGCGCAGATCGCGCACCTGTCCGCGCGCAAAAGGCGGCACCCAGGCGAACCCGGTGACCTCGATTGCGGCGTCGTCATGCTGCGCCATATCATTCCTCTCCATGCCATGCGTCGGTTCAGTCCGCCGCCGCTTGCCCCGCCATCGCCGCCGCCATGTCCATCCACACCGGCTCCCAGATGTGGCCGTCCGGATCGGCGAAGCTGCGGCCATACATGAAGCCATGATCCTGCGAGGGGTTGGGATCGGCCGTGCCGCCTGTCGCGGCTGCGCTGGCCACCGCGGCATCGACTGCGTCGCGGCTTTCCTGCGAGAGGGCGAGAAGCATCTGCGCGGTCTGCGTTGCATCCGGAATTTGGCGGGCGGTAAAGCTGCTGAAGCGCGCATGGGTCAGCAGCATCACGCTGATCGTTTCTGAAAAGCGCATCATCGCCGCGCTGTCATCGCTGAAATCCATATTCTGCACGCCACCGATCGCTCGATAGAAGGCGATCGATCGCGTGAGGTCACGCACCGGCAAATTGACGAAGATCATCCTCTCCATGACAGCTTTCTCCCTCGCTCATCAGGCCCGGCGACTCGCCCCGGCCTTGATAATCCTGCCCATGATGATTATCTGACGCAACTATGAAGTTAGAAAAAGAAACCAACCGGTCTTCAGCCGCGATCAACCGCCGTTATGACGACGCCTGTGGCACCGCCCACGGTCTTGAACTGCTGGGTGAACGCTGGGCGATGTTCGTTGTGCGCGAGCTGATGCTCGGACCGCGCCGGTTCAGCGATTTACGCAACGACCTGCCGGGCCTCAGCGCGAATGTGCTCACCCAGCGCCTGACCGAACTGGAGGCGCGCGGCATCGTCGAGAAGGCCATGCTGCCACCGCCCGCGCAGGTGCAGGTCTACGGCCTGACCGACTGGGGCTATGAAGCGGAAATCATCATCCGCGAACTGGGCCGCTGGGCCGCGCGCTCGCCGCTGCACGATCCCACTCTGCCGATCAGTCCGGTCTCGATCATGCTCTCGCTGCGCACCCTCATCCTGCCCGAACGGACACGATCGCTCGATGTCATCGTCGGCTTCCGCTTCGGCGCGCTCGCATTTCGCGGCCATGTGAAGAATGGCTGGATCACCATCACCCGCGCCGAACCGGACGATGCGGCCGCCATCTTCACGGGCACGGCACCCGGCCTGGGGGCCTATGTCCATGGTGGCGTGCCAATCACCGAACTGGCGCAGGCCGGCCTGCTCCATGCCGAGGGCGACCCGGCGCTGATCGCGCTCTTCCCGACATTGTTTCAACTGCCGGCCAAGCTTCCGCCCAAAGAATAGGCTCGACTTCCCCCCGCGCGGGCGCCTAACCATGGCGCGGGGGAGAACGAACGGTGATCGCAACAGTGGCGACAGTGGCGTTCCTCGGACTGGAGGCCCGCCCGGTCGAGGTGCAGTGCCAACTCGTGGCGGGCTTGCCGAATTTCATCGTGGTCGGCTTGGCCGACAAGGCCGTGGCGGAGAGCCGCGAGCGTGTGCGCAATGCGATCGCCGCCATCGGCCTCTCATTGCCGCCCAAACGCATCACCATCAATCTCTCACCAGCCGATCTGCCCAAGGAAGGCTCGCATTATGATCTGCCGATCGCGCTGGCCCTGCTGGCCGCGATGGGCATTGTCGATGCCGAACATCTGGGCGACCATCTCGTCGTCGGCGAGCTGGGGCTCGATGGCCGGCTCGCGCCCGTGCCCGGCGTGCTGCTCGCCGCGCTCCATGCCGCCTCGCGCGACCTGACCCTCATCTGCCCTGCCACGCAAGGCGCCGAGGCCGCCTGGGCCGGCACGGACGGCGTACTGGCCGCGCCGGATCTGCTGGCGCTCATCAATCACCTGAAGGGAGCGACCATCCTCCCTCGCCCCGCGCCGGGCGAAGCCGAGCCACCCGTCTCCGCGCCCGACCTCGCCCTGGTGAAGGGACAGGAAACCGCCCGGCGTGCGCTGGAAATCGCGGCGGCCGGCGGTCATAACCTGCTGATGATCGGCCCGCCCGGCGCCGGTAAATCGCTGATGGCGAGTTGCCTGCCCGGTATCCTGCCACCGCTTGCCCCGGCGGAGGCGCTGGAGGTCTCGATGGTCGCCAGCATCGCCGGCGCCTTGCCGGGCGGACGGATCGGCCAGAACCGCCCCTATCGCGCGCCGCACCACAGCGCCTCCATGCCGGCGCTGGTCGGCGGCGGGCAGCGCGTCAAACCGGGCGAAGTCAGCCTCGCGCATCTGGGGGTCCTCTTCCTCGATGAACTGCCCGAATTCCAGCGCACCGTGCTCGATAGCCTGCGCCAGCCGCTGGAGACAGGAACGGTGAGCGTCGCGCGCGCCAATGCCCATGTGACCTTCCCGGCACAGGTACAGCTGGTCGCCGCGATGAACCCGTGCCGCTGTGGTCATCTTGCAGATACAGCACTCGCCTGCTCGCGCGCTCCGCGCTGCGCCGCCGATTATCAGGCAAAAGTCTCCGGCCCGCTCCTCGATCGGATCGACCTGCATGTCGACGTGACCGCGCTCTCAGCGGCCGACCTTGTCAGCCCGGCACCGGTCGAGAGCTCGGCGACAGTCGCCATGCGCGTCGCGGCCGCTCGCGCGCTCCAGACCGCCCGCTCGCCCACCTGTGACAATGCCCGCACCAATGCGGAGCTTGGCGGCGCAGCCCTGGAAACCGTCGCCACGCCCGACACGGCTGGGCAGGCTCTCCTGGCCGAAGCGGCCGCCACCATGAAGCTCTCCGCGCGAGGCTATACGCGCGTCCTGCGCGTTGCCCGCACCATCGCGGATCTGGCTGGTGCCGAGCAGGTCAACCGCCTGCACATCGCTGAAGCGCTGAGCTATCGACGCCGGCCGCCGGCCAGCTAGCGACGGTAGGAAACAGCGGATTTCGAGCCCTATTCTGGAGCGCTCGGGAACATGGGCTGACCCACGCCACCCCTTGCAGAAATCCATATTGACAGCCGCGCCAGGAGAGCCAACGAAAAGAACCAAACTCGTCCACGGGAGAGGATCATGACCACGCTTGCCGACCTTGCGCCGAGTGTGCAGGCTTTTCGCCCCTTCTTGCCCGCCAAGGATTTCCAGACGAGCTTGCGGTTTTACGAAACGCTCGGGTTTCACAGCTTTCGGCTAGGCGAGGCCCTGGCCGAACTGCGGCTGGGGCCGAACGCGTTTCTGCTGCAAGGCGATTATGTTAAAGAATGGGCGGAAAACTGCGTGATGCATGTCCTCGTTGAGGACATAGACGCCTGGTGGCGTGTGATCAGCGCGCTGGAGCTGGAGAAGAGCTTTGACGTTCCCCCGCCCCACCCGCCAAAAGCGGAAGACTGGGGGCTGACGGTTTTCTATCTGACCGACCCCACGGGAATCCTCTGGCATTTTGCGGCCGAGACGGACGAGCAACCCCTGCGCCAGCCCTGATACGTCGCGCCGCGACGGCCTCTCCGCGACCGTCCTCGCCTTTCAATCCCGCAATTGCACCCATACCGGCGCATGGTCGCTGGCCCGTTCCCGGCCGCGATATTCCTTGTCCACCTGCGCGTCGACCAGCCGATCGGCCGCGGCGGGGGAGAGGAGGAGATGATCGATGCGGAAGCCGGCGTCGCGCGGCCAGGCGGCGGCCTGATAGTCCCAATAGGTCCACACGCCGCCCTGCGGATGGCGGGTCGCGAGCGCATCGGTCCAACCATCGCCCAGCATCGCCTTGTAAGCTGCGCGACTCTCCGGCTGCATCAGCGCATCATCCGCCATGGCCGCTGGCTTCCACACATCGCGGTCGAACGGGATGACATTATAGTCGCCAGCCAGCACCGCCGGGACTTCCTCTGCCCAGATCTGCGCCGCGCGCTGGCGCAGCCGCGCCATCCAGCGAATCTTGTAATCGAATTTGGGGCCGGGCTGCGGATTGCCATTGGGCAGATAGATGGTCGCGACGCGCACGCCGTTCACATCCGCCTCGAGATAGCGGCTATGGTCATCCTCCGTCTCGCCCGCCAGCCCGCGCGCGACTTCCGTGGGGGTCGCCCCGCGCGCGAGGATCGCCACGCCGTTAAAGCCCTTCTGGCCATGCCAGATGGCGCCATAGCCGGCCGCCTCGATATCCGCGATCGGGAAGCCCTCATCCTGCGTCTTGATTTCCTGCAGGCAGGCGACATCCGGCTGCGTTTCGCTCAGCCATTCGACGAGACGCGGCAGGCGCGCCTTGATGCCGTTGATATTGAAGGTTGCGATACGCATGGGAGCAATCTCGATGTTCGATGGGGCCGCCCCCTCTTAACCGACAGGGCGGCTGCAGCAAGCACCGTGCCACCACCCGCTCTTCCATCAGGGGCGAGCCATCGGCATGCGCTGGATAGCGGGTCGCCTTAAACCGAGAAGCTGGTTCCGCAGCCGCAGCCGGCCGTGGCGTTGGGATTTTCGACCTTGAAGGAGGCGCCGCCCAGATTGTCGACAAAATCGACCACGCCGCCGCGCACCAGATCGAGGCTCATTGCATCGACGACGAGCGTCACGCCATCGGTCTGAACGCTGATGTCATCATCCTCGGCGGCATCGGCCAGTCCGAAACGATATTGAAAGCCCGAGCAGCCACCGCCTTCCACCGCGAGGCGAAGGATGGCCGGCTTTTGTTGCCGCGCCGCAATCTGCGCGACGCGCGCGGCAGCCGAAGGAGAGAGACCGATGTCCATGTCAACCAAGATAGGCGCCGCGGCTCGCCGGGGCAAGGCGGGGCGCGACCGATCGGCTCATCAAATCCGGCAAAACAGATATTGGACGCGCCGCACCGGGCGCATCCGCTCAACGATCCCGATTGTCGCTGCTATTGCGGGCTTCCGGACCGCCCATGGCGATCTGCTGCGCATTATGGGCCTTCGCTTCGGCGAGCGCCAGTTCGTAGTTGGTGCCGTCAATATAGGGGATAGGGTTCACGGCGCTGCCGGCGATGCGCACTTCATAGTGAAGGTGGCTGCCCGTCGAGCGGCCGGTCGAGCCCATCAGGCCGATCAACTGGCCACGGCGCACGCGCTCATTGGGCTGGGCGATCAGCTTGGAGAGGTGGCCGTAACGGGTTTCAAGCCCGTTGCCATGGCTGATCTCGACGAGGTTGCCATAACCATTGGCCCATTGCGCGCGACGCACAACACCATCCGCCGTGGCGTAGATGGGCGTGCCGATCGGGCCCGGAATATCAATGCCCTGATGCAGACGACGCTGACCATTGAACGGATCGGAGCGGCTGCCGAAATTGCTGCTGAGCGAAACGCTGTCCACCGGCTGACGCGACGGGATCGACGCCTTGGTGCGGGTGTCCTGCTCGGTCGGCGCTTCCATCTTCTGCCAGGCCGCAAACAGCGACGAGAACTGGGCGTCGTTCGCGCGATCAGCCGCGATCGCCGGCGCGCCAATCAGCAGCGCAGCCGCGGCGATGAGTCGACCTGCAATCTTGACGACACCGTCCATGGTCGATGCGACGGCAAAAAAATGGTTCATGCGGACCCCATATCGAGCCCGCCGGATGGGCCCCTGGATATATTTTCGTTGCGGCACAGACGCACCGTTGGGAACTTTCGAGCGAAAAAAGGGTTAAGTCGCAAGGGGCATGTAAAATTCCCGCGTCAAACCGGCCTGACTTCGCGCTGAGTCGTTGAACGGTGGCTTCAGCTTCCCCCGAAAATGCGTCCGAACCAGCTTTTGGTAGGTTTCCTGCGGATTCTGCCCGGCTCTGTTCGTCGCCCACAAAAACCATTTTGTCCCCGCCCGGACATGGCGAATTTCATCGTCAACGATTCGTGCGAGCATCCGCACGGTCTGGTGATCATCGAACGTCGCGAAACGGTCGATCGTCTGTGGCGTGATATCGAGCGCGCGCGCTTCCAGCACCATCGGCACGATGGCGATGCGGGCCAGCGCATCATGCGCGGTCTCCTCCGCCGCCTCCCACAGCCCGTCATGCGCCGGCAGCGCACCATAATGGCTGCCAAGGTCCGCGAGACGGCGGGACAGCAAGGCGAAATGCATGGCCTCGTCCGCTCCAACGCGCAACCAGTCATCGGCAAATTCCGGCGGAAATGCCGCGCCGAACCGCGCCACCAGATCGAACGCCAGATCAATCGCGACAAATTCGATATGAGCCAGGGCGTGGATCATGGCGACACGGGCGCGCTGCGACCCGCCCTTGCCACGCCGGGGCATCTGCGTGGGCGGCAGCAGTTCGGGGTGCGCAGGCCGGGCCGGGCGGACCGGCGGAGCGACATCGAACCGATGAGCCAGGCGCCCCAGCCGCCAATCGCGCGCCACCTTGCGCGCGGCCATCAGTTTGGCGTGTGGATCGCCGCATTGCAGCACACCCACACAGGCGGCCCCAAGACTGCGCGCCGCTCCCATATCGCTCATTGTCACGCCTGCCTTGCCTTCCCGCCATCGATGGCAATGCCATGGCCGCACCAACCCGGTCTGTCCAGCATCCGCCATCAGGATGGCGGCCAGCCGGTGCGGCAGAAAAGCGCCGGTCCTGCCGACATGGCTTGGACGGGCGGGGCCACCGGCCCGGCCAACTCGCCCTCATGCCACGCTGGCGCCACTACACGGCAAGCCGCCGTGCCCTTCAACGAACGGTGTGTCCATCGATCCCCGTTCAGGGGCGCTTTTGCCGGCGCCAATGAACCGCCATTTCCCGTACCAACACTGCATCGCAGCATAGCGTGGGCAAGGCAGACCGTCTGGCCCGGCCCACCCGTTGCAGCGGTGATGGCCGCGCTGTCACACGCTCGCGCTCAAAGTGCCTTTTCAAAGTGCCTTGACGGCCTCCAGCACAGCGGCCGCATGTCCCTTGACCCTGACCCGTGGCCACATATGCACGATCTGCCCTTGTCCATCGGCCAGGAAAGTCGCGCGGGCGATGCCCATATATTTTCGGCCATAGAGATTTTTCTCGACCCAGACGCCAAAAGCCTCGCATGCACGGCCGTCCTCATCGGACGCGAGCGTGACGGCGAGGCTATGCTTCTCGGCAAAGCGCGCCAGCTTGGCGACCGGGTCTTTCGACACCGCGATCACCGGCACGCCCAGCGCACCGAAATCATCGATCAACCCGGTGAAGTCGATCGCCTCGGTGGTGCAGCCGGGCGTATCCGCCTTGGGGTAGAAATAGACCACCAGCGGCTTGCCCCGATAGTCGGCAAGCCGGACCGGCGCGCCATCCGCTCCCACCAGAGTGACGTCGGGCAGCATATCGCCTTCCCTGAGCATGACACTATCCTTCCGCTTGATCGGCCGGCGCGGCCCGATCGGCCAGCGCATGCCAGTTTGTGCCGATGATCTGCCGCGCGCCCTCGATTCTGGCAAGCACATCAGCCCAGTCACGAGCACCGCATGCCTTGGCGACGAGCCAGCGGCTCTCCTCGGCCGGCTCGGTCGACTGCGGCGTCACGAGGCGCGAGACGATGAGATAACGCGCCAGCAACGCATGCGCCTCCGCCAGCGCCGGGTCGAGCCATCCTTCCCCGATCAACATCTCCAGCGCATGGTTGAGATTGGGCGAGAAGCCGGCGTGACGGGTGAGTTGCGTGACATGGATCAGGAACTCCAGATCAATGAGGCCGCCCGGCACCAGCTTCACGTCGAGCGGCCCGGCCGGTGGCTTGTGCGTGGCGATATCGCGCCGCATCGCCACCGCCTCGGCCAGCAGCGCCTGCGGATCGCGCGGGGCGGTCAGCGTCGTTCTGATAATACTCTCCAGCGCCGCGCGCGCGGCCGGCGATCCGTAGACCGGCCGCGCCCGGGTCAGCGCCAGATGCTCCCACACCCATGCCGACTCCGCCTGATAGCGCGCAAAGCTGTCGAGACTGACCGCCAATGGCCCCTGATTGCCGGAGGGCCGCAGACGCGTGTCCACCTCGTAAAGGGCGCCGGCCGCCGTCGGCACCGAAAGGGCATTGATGACCCGCTGCGCCAGCCGGTTGAAATAGAGGGTGGCGCCCAGTGGCCGGCGACCGTCCGATTCCGCCTGAAAATCACCGGTGAAGAGGAAAATCATATCAAGGTCCGAGGCATGGGTGAGCAGTTCACCGCCGAACCGCCCGAGCGCGAGGATCACCAGTTCGCTGCCCGGCACCCGGCCATGGGCCTCCTCAAACTCGGCCACCGCTGCCCCCGCCAGCACGTCCACGGCAGCCTCCGCCACCCGGGCATAGCCCTTGCCGACCTCGACCGGATCGACCTCGCCCCGCAAGATCTGCACGCCGAGCGCAAAGCGCCGCTCGCCCACCAGATGGCGGACATGATCGAGCCTGCCCTGAAAATCCTCGCTGGTGTCGCGGCGCTTCATGTCCGCCACCAGAACCGGCACGGACGGCGGCAGATCAAGCGCGCTCTGGTCGATCAGCCCGTCAAACAGCGCCGGACGGCGGCCGAGCGCTTCGGCCAGCACCGGAGTATGGGCGAGGATCAACACAAGGGTTTCCGCCAATCCCGGCCGCGCGACCAGCAACCGCAACAGGTTGACCGCACTGGGAAGCCCGGCGATCACCGTATCGAGCCGGTTGAGCGCATTGACCGGCGCCGGCGCGCGGGCGATCTCGCGCATCAGGCCGGGCAGCAATTCTTCCAGCGCGTCACGGGCCGGGGCGCTGCGCAGCGGCCGCAAGCTGCCATCGCGCCAGTGCTGGATCCGCGCGACGAAGGGCTCGGGCTCGTCAATGCCGATATCGCGGAGCCGCGCGGCCAGCCCGCGCGCTTCCTCGGGCAGACGGTCCACCTCCCCCTCGTCCTCTCCCACCAGCGTGTCGAAGATCCGCCCGGTCACCTCGATATGCGGCATCAGCGCGGCGATCAGCGCCGCGCCATCACCATAGCCACTCAACCACGCGACGGTATCCAGCGCCACCGGATCAGCCGGCAGGCTGTGCGTCTGGCGATCATCGACCATCTGGAGCCGGTGCTCGATCGTGCGCAGCATCACATAGGCCGCGTCGAGTTGCGCCACCGTCTCGGGTGCGATTAGTCCGGCCTCGCCGAGCGCCCGCAGCGCATCGCGCGTCGCCGGCGCGCGCAGGTCCGGATTGCGCCCGCCATGAATGAGTTGCTGTGCCTGCGCGAAGAACTCCACCTCGCGAATCCCGCCACGCCCGCGCTTCAGATCATATTTGGGGCCGAAGCGCTGCCCGCTGGCATAATGCGACCGGATGCGCCGGCTCACATCGCGGATCGCGTCGATCGCCCCGAAATCGAGGCTCCTGCGCCACACGAATGGCCGGATCGCCGTGAGGAAGGATTGACCAAGCGCCAGATCCCCTGCCGCCGCCCGCGCGCGAACGAACGCGGCCTGCTCCCAGCCCACCGCCGCGCTCTCATAATAGGTGATCGCCACGCCAACCGGCAGGATGATCGGCGAGACTTCCGGCGAGGGCCGCAGCCGCAAATCGACCCGGAAGACATAGCCATCCCCCGTTCGCTCGGAGAGCAAGGCCACCATGCGTCGCGCCATGCGCAACGCCGCTTCTTGCGGCTCCTCCTTGCCGCGCGTCGGGATCGTGGCAGGATCAAAGATCAGGATCGGGTCGATGTCCGACGAATAATTCAGCTCCCGGCTGCCATGCTTGCCCAGCGCGATGACCGCGATGCCCCGCGGCGCCTGATCGGGGTAGCGCTCTGCAAACGCCGCCAGCAACGCGGCCTCGACCGCCTCATCGGCAAAATCGGAGAGCCGCCGCGTGACGACATCGAACCCCCACAGCCCCGCCAGATCGGCGATCGCCGCCACCAGCGCCGCGCCCCCGCGCCGAATGCGCAACCGCTGCTCGACCGGCGCATCCGCCGCCAGAGCGCGCGCCGCCGCCCACGCAGCATCCGCCTCACCCGCCTCCAGCAGCGCGACCAGATCGGGATAAACCTCGATCTGCCGGGCAAGAAAGGGCGAATGAAGCCGCGCGCGCTCAAGCGCATCGGCGATCGGGCCAAGGGTCAGATTCTCCATGCCGGCCTCTTAGCGCGGCGAAGGAGATGGCGCAAAAGGGGCCGACCGCCGGCCCGTCATATTTCGCCGAGAGCATATCAGAGGGGCAGCCGAACCAGACGGCACGGAGGATCGATGCCGGATATATCGCCGGCATGCAGCATCGGGATTGGACCTTCCGCGCGACGCAATCATCCAGCGAAGAGCGCTACAGGTTCGGACCGCGTCTGCGCCCGCCGCTAAAACGCCTTGCTCGCATAATCGCGCCGGAAGTCATCCGCGAACGCCGTCAATTGCCCTTGCGCGATCGCGCCGCGCAATCCGGCCATCAGCGCCTGATAAAAATGCAGGTTATGCTGCGTCATCAACATCGCGCCCAGCATTTCGCCGGCCTTCACCAGATGGTGCAGATAGGCGCGGCTGACACCGGTGCAGGCCGGGCAGGCGCAGCGCGGATCCAGCGGCCCTTCATCCTCGGCGAAGCGGGCATTGCGGATGTTGAGCGGGCCGCTCCATGTAAAAGCCTGTCCGTTGCGACCCGAGCGGGTCGGCAGCACGCAATCGAACATGTCAATGCCGCGCTCTACGGCGCCCACAATATCGTCCGGCTTGCCTACGCCCATCAGGTAACGCGGCCGCTCCACGGGCAGATGATCGACGCAATGGTCGAGGCAGGCGAACATCGCCTCCTGCCCTTCGCCCACCGCAAGGCCACCCACCGCATAGCCATCGAAGCCGACATCCACGAGCGCCTGCGCAGACTGCCGGCGCAGGTCGACGTCCAGCGCGCCCTGCTGGATGCCGAACAGGGCCGCCATCGCGGCATGCGGGCCGCCCGCATCGAACCCGGCCCGCGAGCGCACCGCCCAGCGCATCGATCGCTCCATGGCGCGGGCCTGCGCGTCGCGCGTCGTCGTGGTCGGCACAAGCTCGTCAAACGCCATGACGATATCGCTGCCCAGCAGGCGCTGAATCTCCATCGACCGTTCGGGGCTCAGCATATGGCGCGATCCGTCGAGATGGCTGGCGAAGGCCACCCCCTCCTCGCTCACTTTCGCAAGCTTGGAGAGGCTCATGACCTGATAGCCGCCGCTGTCCGTCAGGATCGGCCGCCCCCACCCGCCCAGCGCATGCAGCCCGCCAAGCCTGGCCACGCGCTCGGCGCCGGGACGCAACATCAGATGATAGGTATTGCCAAGAATGATGTCCGCGCCGCTTGCCCGCACTTCAGCCGGGCGCATCGCCTTTACCGTCGCCGCCGTGCCCACCGGCATGAAAGCCGGTGTGCGAATGGTGCCGCGCTTCATCGCGATGTCACCCGTCCGCGCCTTGCCGTCCGTGGCGGCGATGGTGAAGGCGAAACGTTGGTCGCCCGGTGTCGCGGGGACGCGGAAGGCGGGAGCGGTCGGAAGCGGATCAGTCATGCCTCGCGCCATAGCGCGACGCGGCGCGATTGTAAGCCCGCCGCGGATGGGCAGCAGCGCGGCCATCTGCCTCACACAGCGCTCGGCCCGGCGCATAGATCGCGTTCCGGCGGCCTGCCCGCACGTCGAGAGCTGTGCCGTTTGCGTCCGGTCGAGTCGCCCGTCATTGCACCGCGAGAAGCCATGTGGTCCAAGGTCGGCGCACCGGGCCTCCAGACCGCCCTGCCGCCCCGCCCGCCCGCATATCGCGCGCAACCAACACCGTTCTGAGCCGTTGACCTCCCATATGACACGTTCAATTCACACGCTGCTCCCCGCCCTGTTCCTGTTTTTCTGGCCTGCCGTCACTCATGCGCAGGAACAGGAGAGGTCTGTGTTCGACGGTGATTATATCACCATTGGCGCGGGTCTTGCCTATGGCCCCAGCTTTGAAGGTGCCGACGAAAACAGCGTCTTTCCCATGGGCGGCATCATGGGGCGGGTCGGCCCTGTCACCATCAATCCACGGATCGCCGGCATCGCGCTGGACCTCATTCCCGATGTCGGCAAGAAGGTGAGCCTTACGCTCGGGCCCGTCGTCCGCGCCCGGTTCGAGCGCACACGGAGCATCAAGGACCCCGCCGTCGCCGCGCTCGGCAAGCGCAACACCGCGATCGAGCTGGGCGGCACCGCCGGGTTCAGCATCAATCGCCTGACCAACCCCTATGACAGCCTGTCATTCGGTGTCGATGTGCGCCGGGATGTCGCCAAGGCGCATCGCGGCGTGATCGTGGCGCCCTCGCTGACCTATCTGACCCCCCTGAGCCGTGGCACCGCCATGGTGCTCAACATCTCGGCCGAGCATGTCGATACCGCCTATGCCCGCTATTATTTCGACGTATCGCCCACGGGCGCCATCGCCTCCGGCCTGCCCGGCTATACCGCGCACGGCGGCTGGAAAAACGTCGGGGCCACGCTGATGGGCGTCGTCGACCTGGATGGCGACCTGCTGAACGGGGGCTTCGCCCTGGTCGGCGGCCTGTCCTATACGCGGCTGCTCGGCAGCGTGCGCGACTCCCCCATTGTCGCAGAGCGCGGTGCCGCCAGCCAGCTCGTCGGCGCGCTCGGGGTGGCGCTCACCTTCTAAGCGCAAGGCGGAGCCGGCCGATGCCTGCCCCGCCGGGAGCACCAGCGGACCGGCAGGATCGCCGGTCGCAAGCCCTCATACCCTCATGCCGGCAACCGACGGTCGAGGATCAGCCTGCCACCGGCAGGTTGCGCCTTGCCGACGCCCGCAACCGTCGTGACTGGACTTCCGCGCCGGACAGTCTAACATCCGCGCCACCCCGGGGAGCTCGCTTGAGCTGAGAGGGATGGGTAGCGCCATCCGACCCGTTGAACCTGAACCGGCTCATACCGGCGGAGGGAGTGGACCGGGCACACCCAGAAAGCCCCGCCCCATCCATCCGTCGCGCGAGCATCGTGCCATGAGGAAGGATGTCGGACATGATCACCACCGTTTCCACGCTCACCCTCACACTCGCCCAGGCAATGGGGCTCTATCTCATCCTGATCGGCCTCTCCGGGCTGGCTGGACCGCATCGCTGGAAGGCGGTGATGGACGAGCTTGCCGCCTCCGCGGCGCTCCAGATCCTGATGGGCGTCACGGTCTTCGCCATCGGCGTCGCGCTTGCCATGGCGCATAGCCACCTCACCGATCCGCTGGCCATCATCGTCACGGTCATCGGCTGGATCGCGCTGATCGAAGGCGCGCTGCTCATCGCCGTGCCCGGACCGCTGCTGCGCATCGGCCACTGGTCGCTCGGCTTCACCCGCATCTGGGCGATCGTCTCGCTCATTCTCGGCATTCTTCTTGGTCTGGCCGGCCTCACCGGCACCGCCAGCACCGCTCATTTCGTCTAAAGAAAGGTCTCTCATCCATGGCCGACATTCCCGCCAAAGCCGAAATCGGCGTCACCACCGGGCCCATTCGCGGCAGTCGCAAGGTCCATATCGCCGCCAAGTCCGGCAGCGGCGTGCGCGTTGCGATGCGCGAGATCGATCTGGAGCCATCCTCCGGCGAGCCGCCGCTGCGCGTCTATGACACGTCCGGCCCCTATACCGACCCGGCCGCCCATATCGACATCATGGCCGGCCTGCCCGCGCTGCGCCGCGACTGGATCATCGGCCGCGGCGATGTCGAGGCCTATGACGGCCGCGTCCTCAAGCCGGAGGACAACGGCCAGCTCGGCCCGGATCGCTCGGGCGGCGTGCGCCCCTTCCCCAATGTCGTGAAGCGCCCGCTGCGTGCGAAGGCAGGCATGAACGTCAGCCAAATGCATTACGCCCGGCGCGGCATCATCACGCCGGAGATGGAATATGTCGCCGAGCGCGAAAATCTCGGCCGCGAGCAGGTCGCCAATCTTGTCCGCGATGGGCAGGATTGGGGCGCGTCGATCCCGGATTATGTGACGCCGGAATTCGTGCGCGACGAGATTGCGCGCGGCCGCGCCATCATCCCCAACAATATCAACCATCCCGAATCCGAGCCGATGGCGATCGGGCGGAACTTCCTCGTCAAGATCAACGCCAATATCGGCAACTCGGCGGTCGCCTCGGACGTGGCGGCGGAAGTCGACAAGATGGTCTGGTCGATCCGCTGGGGCGCGGACACGGTGATGGACCTCTCCACCGGCCGCAACATCCATGACACGCGCGAGTGGATCCTGCGCAACTCGCCGGTTCCGATCGGCACCGTGCCCATCTATCAGGCGCTGGAGAAGGTCGGCGGCATTGCCGAGGAGCTGACGTGGGAGATTTTCCGCGATACGCTCATCGAGCAGGCCGAGCAGGGCGTCGACTATTTCACCATCCATGCCGGCGTGCGCCTCGCTTACATCCCGATGACCGCCAGGCGCGTCACCGGCATCGTCTCGCGCGGCGGCTCGATCATGGCGAAATGGTGCCTCTCCCATCACAAGGAGAGCTTCCTCTATGAGCATTTCGACGAGATCACCGAGATCATGAAGGCCTATGACATCGCCTATTCGCTGGGTGATGGCCTGCGCCCCGGCTCCATCGCGGATGCCAATGACGAGGCGCAATTCTCCGAACTCTATACGCTGGGCGAATTGACCAAGCGCGCCTGGGAACAGGATGTGCAGGTGATGATCGAGGGCCCGGGCCATGTGCCCATGCACAAGATCAAGGAGAATATGGACAAGCAGCTGGAAAGCTGCGGCGAGGCGCCTTTCTACACATTGGGGCCCCTCACCACGGACATCGCGCCGGGCTATGACCATATCACCAGCGGCATCGGCGCCGCGATGATCGGCTGGTATGGCACCGCGATGCTCTGCTACGTCACGCCCAAGGAGCATCTGGGCCTGCCGGACCGCGACGACGTCAAGGTCGGCGTCGTCACCTACAAGCTGGCGGCGCACGCGGCCGATCTCGCCAAGGGGCACCCGGCCGCCAAGGTGCGCGATGACGCGCTCTCCAAGGCGCGCTTCGAGTTTCGCTGGCGCGATCAGTTCAACCTGTCGCTGGACCCCGATACGGCCGAGCAATATCACGACCAGACGCTGCCGGCCGAAGGCGCCAAGACCGCGCATTTCTGCTCGATGTGCGGGCCGAAATTCTGCTCGATGAAGATCACGCAGGAAGTGCGGGACTTTGCCGCAAGGCAGAATCAGGACAGCACCGGCTTCATCGCCGCCGAGGAAGCCGAACAGGGCATGGCGCAGATGAGCGAGAAGTTCCGCGAGGAAGGCGGCGAGATCTACCTGCCGGCGGAATGATCCGGCGCCTTTGATCGCCATGGAAGGCGGCCCCTGCCAGTGCAACGGGCCGCCTTTTCGTCACATCCGCCTTGTCCGGAGGGCGCTCCGGACAGAGGGGTCGACGGCCTTAGCCGGCGAACGCTCCGGTCCACTGATCCGGCTTGAACCCGACGATCAGATCACCCGCGCCCGTCACCACGGGCCGCTTGATGAGCGAGGGGTGCGCCACCATCAGCGCCACCGCCTTGTCCGCGTCCAGTCCGGCCTTGTCGGCCTCCGGCAATTTACGGAAGGTCGTGCCCGCCTTGTTCAGCAGTTTTTCCCAACCGGCCTGCGCGACCCAGCCGGCCAGTTCCTCCGTGCTCGGCGGCGTTTTCTTATAATCGCGGAAGACATGGTCCACGCCCTGGCCAGTCAGCCAGACGCGCGCCTTCTTCACTGTGTCACAATTGGGGATACCATGCAGGGTGATCGTCATTGCGGCTCCATCGCTCCTTGAGATTATCCGGCGGTCGCCATGACCGCGCATGGCGGGGTCAGGAAACCCGGTCTTCGTCCGCCAGCTCGAACCGGTCGGCCAGGGTCAGCTTGTCGAGGATCGCCGCCGTCTCGTCACGCACCTTGAGCATGATCCGCCGCAGCTCGCATTCATCCTCGGGCAGGCAGTTCTTGCAGGTCTGGTGGGCGAAGCGGCTGGCACAGGGCACCAGCGCGAGCGCGCCATCCGTCAGCCGGAAAATATCGCCATAGCGCACGTCGATCGGCGCCAGCGCCAGCCAGTAGCCGCCATCGCGCCCGCGCCGCGTGGCCACGAGACCGGCCCGGCTCAGCTCGGACAGGATCACGGTCAGGAACTTGGCCGGAATGTTCTGCGCGGTGGCGATATCGGCAAGCTGGATCGGCCCTTCGCCATAATGGCGTGCCAGATGCTGGAGGGCCCGGATCGAATAGCGCGTGCGTTGCGAAAGCATGCCTACCTTATCGGCAGAGAAAGCTGTTTACGCAAGGGTGGAGGCGCATGAACCCGTGCTTGCGGGCAGGCGCTGTGCTTCTTTCGTCACGCGCGGACGAGGCATCGGCGGTCCCGTCCGGAACCGCCGATGGCTATCGGGTCAGGCAGCGGCCTTGCGGCGCTCTTCCAGCTCGTCATTGAGCATCTCGGCCAGCAGGAACGCCAGCTCGAGGCTCTGCGCCGCGTTGAGGCGCGGGTCGCAATGGGTGTGGTAGCGATCCGCGAGGCTCTGCTCGGTCACCGCGACCGCGCCGCCGGTGCACTCCGTCACATTCTGACCGGTCATCTCGGCGTGGATGCCGCCGCCGAAGCTGCCTTCCGCGCGATGCACGGCGAAGAAGCCGCGCACCTCGGCAAGGATGCGCTCGAACGGGCGGGTCTTGTACCCATTGTTCGCCTTGATGACGTTGCCGTGCATCGGATCGCACGACCAGACGACCGGATGCCCCTCGCGCAGCACGGCGCGCACCAGGGGTGGCAGGCCGCTCTCGATCTTGTCATGACCGAAGCGCGTGATGAGCGTCATCCGCCCCGGCTCGCGCGCGGGGTTGAGCAGATCGAGCATCCGCAGCAGATCGTCCGGCGCCAGGCTGGGGCCGCACTTCATGCCGATCGGGTTGCCGATGCCGCGCAGATATTCGACATGGGCCGAGCCGACGAAGCGCGTGCGATCGCCGATCCAGAGCATGTGCGCGCTGGTGTCATACCAGTCACCGGTGAGCGAATCCTGCCGGGTCAGCGCCTGCTCATAGGGGAGCAGCAGCGCCTCATGGCTGGTGTAGAAGCTGGTGCCGCGCAGCTGGGGCACCGTCTCCGGGCTGAGGCCGCACGCCTTCATGAAGGCCAGCGTCTCGCCGATGCGGTCCGCCATCTCCTGGAACTTCTTCGCCCAGGGGCTGCGGCCCATGAAATCGAGCATCCAGCCATGGACATGGTCGAGGCTGGCATAGCCGCCGGTCGAGAAGGCGCGCAGCAGGTTGAGCGTGGCCGCCGACTGGTTGTAGGCGCGCACCATCCGCTGCGGATCGGGCTCGCGCGATTCCGCTGTGAAGTTGATGTCGTTCACATTGTCGCCGCGATAGCTCGGCAGCTCGACGCCGCCGATCGTCTCGGTTCCGGCCGAGCGCGGCTTGGCGAACTGGCCGGCCATGCGGCCCAGCTTCACCACCGGCAGCTTGCTGGCGAAGGTGAGCACCACCGCCATTTGCAGCAGCACGCGGAAGGTGTCGCGAATATTGTTGGGATGGAATTCCGCAAAGCTCTCGGCGCAATCGCCGCCCTGCAACAGGAAGGCGTCGCCGGACACGACATGAGCCAGCTCAGCCTTGAGGCTGCGCGCTTCGCCCGCAAACACCAGCGGCGGATAATTGCCGAGCTGGGCTTCAGCCGCGGCAAGTGCCGTCGCATCGCGATATTCGGGCATTTGCAGCCCTTCATGGTCCCGCCAGCTTGCGGGGCTCCAGGTCGCCGTCATTTTATCAAGAACTCCATCCGCCTGGACACAAGATGGGGAGTGTCCGGCTGGGGGCAAGCCCCTACGCTTTCAGGGCCCGGGAGGCAAGCAACTTGCAGGTTTTGGCAGCGCAGATGGGGCGTTGGCGGGGATTTGGAAGAGGACGACTCGGGACGATTGAATGAGGGGTATCATGATCGCTGAAACCATCATGTTGATATATTTGATATCAATCATGGGTTTTGATAGGAGGATATCATGATGACAGCCTCCCAAATGCGCGCCGCGCGGGCCTTGCTTGGCCTCGATCAGCGCCAACTGGCGCAACTCGCCGGCGTCTCCGTGCCGACGATTCGGCGGATGGAAGCCAGTGACGGCAATGTGCGCGGCATCGTCGGCAGCCTCACCCGGGTGGTCGAGGCGCTGAACGCCGCCGGCGTGGAGCTGATCGGCGACGAGGCGCCCAGTCCGGCCGGCGGGCGGGGCGTGCGCCTCAAGACGCCGGCGCGGCGGGAGGAGGCATGACAGGCCCCGCCGCCGCCGCCCGGCCGGGCTTTGCGGCGCTCTTCACGCCCAAGCTGGTGACGGTGCTGCGCGAGGGTTATGACGGCGCCGCGCTCAAGGCGGATGCGCTGGCCGGGCTGACCGTCGCCATCGTGGCGCTGCCGCTCTCCATGGCGATCGCCATCGCCTCGGGCGTCGGGCCGGAGCGCGGGCTTTACACCGCGATCATCGGCGGGTTCCTCGTCTCGCTGCTCGGCGGCAGCCGGTTCCAGATCGGCGGGCCGGCGGGCGCGTTCATCGTGCTGGTGGCGGCCACGGTGGCGCGCCATGGCGTCGAGGGACTGCTGCTCGCGACCTTTCTCTCCGGGCTGATGCTGATGGCGGCGGGCTGGCTGCGGCTGGGCACCTTCGTCAAATATATCCCCTATCCGGTGACGGTGGGGTTCACCGCGGGCATCGCGATCATCATCCTGGCGAGCCAGCTCAAGGACCTGCTGGGCCTGCGGCTGGGCGGGCCGGAGCCGGGCGAGCTGGTGCCCAAGCTGTTGGCGCTGGGGGAGGCCCTGCCGAGCGTGAACGGCGCGGCGGTCGCGCTGGCGCTGCTCGCCATCCTGCTGATCGCCGCCTGCCGCACATGGCGGCCGCACTGGCCGGCCTATCTGATCGCGGTGGTGGCCGCGGCCGGGCTCTGCGCGCTGCTGGCGCTGCCGGTGGAGACGATCGGCTCCCGCTTTGGCGGCATCCCCGCCAGCCTGCCCGCGCCGCGCCTGCCCGACCTCTCCCCGGCCCGGATCGCTGCGCTGCTGCCTGCCGCGCTCTCCTTCACGCTGCTCGGCGCGATCGAGAGCCTGCTCTCCGCCGTGGTGGCGGACAGCATGAGCGGCAGCCGCCACCGCTCCAACTGCGAACTGGTGGCGCAGGGCGTGGCCAATGTCGGCAGCGCGCTGTTCGGCGGCATCTGCGTGACCGGCACGATCGCGCGCACCGCCACCAATGTGCGCGCCGGCGCGCGCGGGCCGGTGGCGGGGATGCTGCATGCGCTGTTCCTGCTCGCCTTCATGCTCGTGGCGGCGCCGCTGGCCGGCTATATCCCGCTCGCCGCGCTGGCCGGGCTGCTGGCGACGGTCGCCTGGAACATGATCGCGCGCGATCAGGTGATGACGCTGCTGCGCGCCTCTCGCGGCGATGCGCTGGTGCTGGCGGTGACCTTCCTGCTCGTCATCTTCCGCGATCTGAGCCTCGGCATCCTGGTCGGCTTCAGCCTTGGGGTGCTGCTGTTCCTGCACCGCATGACGCAGGCGATCGCGGTGGAGGGCGCCGTGGAGGGCGGCCTGCCGATGGTGGCGGCGGACCGCGCCGACAGCGAGACGGAGGGCGCCTTTGCGGGCACCGGCCGCGCGGACCGGGATATCGCCATGTGCCGCATTTCCGGCGCGTTCTTCTTCGGCACGGCGGGCGCGGTCTCGGCCGCGCTCGACCGGCTGGGCGATGCGCCGCGCGCCTATGTGATCGACCTGGCCGAGGTGCCGGTGCTCGATTCGACCGGCGCGACGACGATCGAGGCGTTCGCCCGCAAGATCGCGCGGCGCAAGGCGGCGCTGTATATCAGCGGCGCGCGGCCGACCGTGCGCACAATGCTGCATGCCCATGGCGTGCAGACCCCGCACGCGCATTTCCGCGCCACGATTGCCGATGCGCTGGCGGCGGCGCGTGAGGGACTGGCGAAGGCCCCGCAGGAAACGAAGCGCGAACTCGGCCGGTAGCGCCTTCGACCGCACACTCAGCCACGCTTGCCATCGAGTCACTTGTACCAGGAAACGGCCTGTCCGGAATCGATTCAGAAAAGAACTTCCCTGTCGGAGCAGACTCTCCCCGGAAGCTGATACTCGTCTTCCTATAATCTTTCGGTTATGGCTTCAGGCCCCGCAAGGATTTGTTCGATGCTAATGCCTGTAATGTGCACTCAATGTGCCGAGGACCTTATCGCGAACGTCGGTACAATACCAACCGACGGTATCCCCATGGAAATGCGAGTAGTTCCGGTCCAAACTGTCGGTCTCTATAGAACTAACTGCAACCGTGGTCATGAAATTGTGATGGTAGCGGACTTTCAGCATTTTGAACTTCTGTTCGAAAGTGCTATTGAAGCATTCGTCGATACATATTTTCGGGAATCGGTGAGTTCATTCGCAGCCGCCCTTGAGCGATTCTATGAGTTCGCAATCCAGACGCTACTCGTCGACCGCAAAGTCGCGATAGAGACCATTAGGGCGATGTGGAAGCCGGTCTCCAATCAATCTGAGCGACAATTGGGCATGTTCATCGGATTGTACACAGCCGCACACGGCAGGCCGCCCACACTACTACCAGATAACAGAATATCGTTCCGTAACAACGTCATCCATAAAGGGCATTTCCCAACGCCGCAGGAGACCTTTGACTTTGGGAACTCAGTGTATGAACTGCTCAACCTCAGCCTGAAAGAACTCCGAGAGAATTTCGAAGAGGCAATGCAGACAGCGCGAAGCATTGCTCGTCAGGCCGCGTTTGCCCAACTTAAGGACGGTGAGAGCGCCATCACATTCGGAATGGGCACAACCGTTTCTCTAACGGTGCTAGACGAACCCCCGCCCATGGCTGACGCCATTAATGCCGTGGCCGCTCGCTTGCGTCGGCAGAGAAATCAGGAATCCGTTCCGATGGAACGCGCCTAGGGCCCAATCAGCAGGCCTGAAAAAGCTAGATGAACGGCCCTTTCACCTCGCTGCCGCATGAGAGCGGACGGTCGCTAAGCACCCCGTCTGCGACATTGAGCGATTGGTGACACGCAACGAGACCGGACGGTTCCACTCAATAACCCCGGCCGAGATCGACGACATGCTCCAGGGGTTCGCCGGCCAGATAATGCTGCAAATTCCTGAGGAAGCGCTCGGCGCCGCGGCGGAAGGCGGAGGTCTGGCTCTGGCCGGCCAGATGCATGGTCACGAGGCTGTTGGGCGCGCGCCAGAGCGGGTGATCGGGCGGGAGCGGCTCGGGCGTGGTGACGTCCAGAAACGCGCCGCCGATGCGCCTGGCCTCCAGTGCGGCGATGAGCGCGGGCTGGTCGATGAGGTCGCCGCGCGCGATGTTGACGAGCCGCGCGGTCGGCTTCATCGCGGCCAGCTCGCTTGCGCCGATCATCGCGCGGGTCTCGTCCGTATTGGGCGCGGCGATGATGATATGATCAAACTCGCCAAGGCGCGCACGCCAGGCCTGCGGGCCGATGATCGCGGGATCCGGATCGGGCGAGCGGCGCACGCCGGTCACGTCCACGCCGAACGCGCGCAGCCGCTGGCCGATCTCCCGGCCGATCGCGCCATAGCCCAGGATCAGCGCCTTGCTGCCGCGCATCTCCATGGTGCCGGGCGGACCAGCCAGCCACTCGCACCGATCATGCGCGCGCACCACCTCGTCCAGCCTTTTGGCGAGGGTGAGGACGCCGAGCAGCGCGAAATCGGCCACCACATCGGGCATCATGCCCGCGCCATTGGTGAAAATCTGGCCGCGCTGGACGATCTCCTTCACCGGGAAGGCATCCAGCCCGACGATCACCGTGTTGATCCATTTCGCGTTGACCGCCGCGCGGGGGCCGCGCGTGTAGGCGCCCGAGGCCCATTCGTCGAACCAGCCGATCTCGGCCTGCGGGGCCAGCTCCAGTGCCTCTTCCAGTGTCGAGAAGCAGCGCAGCTCGACGGCATCGGGCAGCAGCGGCGCGAGTTGCGCGCGATATTGCTCGGGGAAGACGAGGACTGGTCTATGCGCCATCGAGTCTCCATTCCCAACCCAGCGGGTCGCCATCCATCACCTCGATGCCGGCGGCGACCAGCGAGTCGCGCAGGGCATCGGAGCGGGCGAAATCCTTGTCCACGCGCGCGGCCTTGCGCTGCGCCAGCAGGGACTCGACCGCCGCCTCGTCCATGGTGGCCCCCGCGGGGCGCAAGCGCAAGGCGGGGCGCGTGATGGTCAGCAGATCGAGGCCCAGAACGCTGTCCAGCGCGGCGATGACCGTCAGCTTGTCCGCCGCGTCGACCTTCTTGAGCACGAGCAGCTCCTCCAGCACGGTGAGCGCGACGGGGGTGCGCAGATCGTCCGAGATCGCGGCATCGAAACGGGCGATGAAGGGCGCGAACTTGCCGCCGACGCTGGCGGCGAGGCGCTCGGCGGTCCAGCCGCCATCCGGGGCGGAGGCGGGGGAGACGGCGGCGGGGGCCTGCGCCCTGAGCGCGGCGACGGCCATCACCATGCGCTTGAGGCGGGTGAGCGCGGCGCCGAGATTGTCCCAGCTAAACTCCAGCTCGCTGCGATAATGGGCCTGCAGGCAGAGCAAGCGGTAGGCGAGCGGGTGATAGCCGCGATCGACGAGCAGTTGCAGGCGCAGGAACGCGCCGGTCGACTTGCTCATCTTGCCGCCGCGATCGATCAGGAAATTATTGTGCATCCAGATGCGCGCGCCGCTGTGCTGGGCGCAATCGAGCCCGCCATGCTGCGCGTCAAAGCCCTGAATGGCCTGATTTTGCGCGATCTCATTGGGGTGGTGGATCTCGCGATGGTCGATGCCGCCGGTGTGGATATCGAACGGCAGGCCCAGTTCCGCCCGGCTCATCACCGAGCATTCCAGATGCCAGCCCGGCGCGCCGCGACCCCAGGGGGAGTCCCATTCCATCTGGCGGGTCTCGCCCGGCGGGGTGGTGCGCCAGATGGCGAAATCGGCAGCGTGGCGCTTGCCCTCGACCTCCTCGATGCGACCCTCGCCCTCATCGGTGGTGGCGCGGGCGAGGCGGCCATAATCGGCCACGGTCGAGACATCGAAATAAAGGCCGGAGGGAAGCGCGTAGCAATGCTCGTCCGCGATCAGCTTCGCCGCCTCGATCATCTGCGGGACATAATCGGTGGCGACCGTCCAGCGCGCCGGATCGGTGACGTTGAGGCGGACGAGGTCCTGCTTGAACGCGCCGGTATAATAGGCCGCGATATCCCAGGCGGATTTGCCGAGGCTGGCGGCGGCCTTCTCCATCTTGTCGTCGCCCGCGTCCGCGTCCGAGGTGAGATGGCCAACATCGGTGATGTTGATGATGTGGCGCAGTTGATAGCCCTTGAAGCGCAAGGTGCGCCCGAGCGTGTCCGCGAACAGATAGGCCCGCATATTGCCGATATGCTGGTAATTATAGACGGTCGGCCCGCAGCTATAGACCCGCGCCTCGCCGGGGTGGACGGGGACGAACGGCTCGACCCGGCGGGTCAGGCTGTTGAAGAGCGTGAGAGGCGTGGAATCGGTCATGGGTCTGCCATGATCGCAGGCGGCGTTCCGGTCAACTGGCTGCTGCTGGGCGGCGGGGGACGGCGCTGCTCCCATTCCGGCAGGCAGGCTGGCCGACCATGCAATGCTGCGCGAGTGAGCGAGGAGGTCGCCATGTCATGCGCGTGCCCATATGGCGGGCGCATGTGGTAATAGCCCCGCACCGCTTCAGGCGAGCGGCGCATATTCAGGCAATTCAGGTAGACACATGGCCCGCAAACATTCGAAACATGGCCTTTATGGCGACGGGCATCCGGCAGAGGACGAGGCGCAGGCGATGGCGGTGCCCTGCTGGCTCTGCAGCCGGCCGACGGGCCAGACCATCGTCTGGCACCATCCCGTGCCCAAAAGCCGGGGCGGGCGCGATGTTGTGCCCATGCATCCCATTTGCCAGCAGACGCTGACCACCCAGTTCACCAATTCCGAATTGCAGCGCCACGGGATGGATGTGGACGGGCTGCTGGCCAACCCCGCCGTGCGCAAATTTGTCGACTGGGTGGCGAACAAGGCCCCCGATTTCACCGCGACCACGGCCAGGAAACAACGCTGACCGGAAGGTGAGCGACAGGCCGCCGGATCAACCGGCGGGCACGCGCGCTGTCATCAAGCCGGCTGGCACGGCTCCACGGGCGCTCCCGAACAATCCGGCGCGCGGTTCTGGCTCTGATCGCCGGGCGGCCCGCAGGCGCCCCTGCCGCGCGGGGGCGCCCTGCCGGGCACCCGCGGCGGCTTATTTGGGGGAGAGCACCATCAGCATCTGGCGGCCTTCCATGCGGGGATAGGCCTCGACCTTGGCGATTTCCGTGGTGGCTTCCGCCACGCGCTGGAGCAGCACCATGCCGAGTTGCTGGTGCGCCATCTCGCGACCGCGGAAGCGCAACGTCACCTTGACCTTGTCCCCATCGCCAATGAAGTCGACCACCTTCTTCATCTTGGTGTCATAGTCATGCTCGTCGATGTTCGGACGCATCTTGATCTCCTTGATCTCCTGCGTCTTCTGGGTCTTGCGAGCAATATTGGCCTTCTTCTGGGCCTCATACTTATACTTGCCGATATCGAGGAACTTGCAGACTGGCGGATCAGCATTGGGCGAGACTTCGACAAGGTCGAGACCGACCTCGGCTGCCTGCTCGATCGCCTCGCGCGTGATCATCACGCCGAGATTTTCGCCTTCCTCATCGATGACCCGCACCTTGGGCACGGTGATGAAATCATTATAGCGCGGCCCGTTGGCCGGCATGGGCGCCATGGGACGGCGCATCATTGGGGGACGTATAGCTGGTTCTCCATCTTCAATGTCTTGATCGACTAACTTAACGATTTTTGACGGTCACGAAAAGGGGGGCATCGTGAAGCGCCCTGATAGCGGCGCTTGTGCCACTATCCCGGTTAACGGCATAACAATGATGCGCCGCGCGGCGGCGGCGCGCCATGATCATACAAGATCGGGCGGGGTCGCTTCGGCGACGAGCCGGGCGATCAGCTCATCCACCGTCATGACCTTCTGATGCTCGTCCGAGCCGAGGCGGCGCAGCGCGACCGTGCCTTCCTCCGCCTCGCGCCGGCCGACGACGAGGAGATTGGGCACCTTGGCGAGGCTATGCTCGCGCACCTTGTAGTTGATCTTCTCGTTGCGCAGGTCGGTCTCGACGCGCAGGCCCGCCGCCGCCATCTTCGCCGCGACCTCCTGCGCATAATCATCCGCATCCGACACGATGGTGGCGACGACGGCCTGCACCGGGGCCAGCCACATGGGGAAACGGCCGGCATGATGCTCGATGAGAATGCCGATGAAGCGCTCATAGCTGCCGAGAATGGCGCGGTGGAGCATGACCGGGCGGTGACGCTCGCCATCCTCGCCGACATAGCTGGCGTCGAGCCGCTCGGGCAGCACCGTATCCGTCTGGATCGTGCCGACCTGCCAGGTGCGGCCGATCGCGTCGGTCAGGTGGAATTCCAGCTTGGGCGCGTAGAAGGCGCCTTCGCCGGGCAGTTCCTCCCAGCCCCACTCCGCCGTGGCGCGGCCGGTCGCGGCGACGGCGTCGCGCATCGACTGCTCCGACCAGTCCCACATCGCATCCGTGCCGTAGCGCTGCTCGGGGCGCAGGGCGAGCTTGATGGCATAATCGGGGAAGCCAAGATCCTTGTAGACGGTGTCGAGCAGATCGCAGAAACGCGCGACTTCCTCGACGATCTGGTCCTCGCGGCAGAAGATATGCGCGTCATCCTGCGTGAACTGGCGCACGCGCATCAGGCCGTGCAGCGCGCCGTGCGGCTCGTTGCGGTGGCAGCAGCCAAACTCGGCCATGCGCAGCGGCAGGTCGCGGTAGCTTTTGATGCCCTGCTTGAAGATGAGGATATGCGCCGGGCAGTTCATCGGCTTCAATGCCATCCAGTCGGCATCCGGCGAGATGACCGGGCCGTCATCATCGGTGTTGGGCACCTCGTCCGGGATGACGAACATATTCTCGCGATATTTGCCCCAATGGCCGGATTGCTCCCACTGGCGCGAATCCATGATCTGCGGCGTCTTCACTTCCGCATAGCCGGCCGCATCCAGCCGGCGGCGCATATAGGCCTCCAGCTGGCGCCAGAGCAGATAGCCCTTGGGGTGCCAGAAGACCGAGCCATGCGCCTCCTGCTGGAGGTGGAACAGGTCCATCTCCTGCCCGATCTTGCGGTGATCGCGCTTGGCCGCCTCGGCCAGCCTGTGCAGATGCGCGTCGAGCTGCTTCTTGTTGAGCCAGCCGGTGCCGTAGATGCGCGAGAGCATGGCGTTCTTCTGATCGCCGCGCCAGTAAGCGCCGGAAACGCGGGTGAGCTGGAAGGCGGCGGGATCGAGCTTGCCGGTGGAGGCGAGATGCGGGCCGCGGCACATGTCCAGCCAGTCGCTGCCGGACCAGTAGACCGTCAGCTCCTCATGCTCGGGCAGTTCCAGCGCCCATTGCGCCTTGAACGTCTCGCCCTGCGCGGTCCAGCGCGCGATCAGGTCCGCGCGACTCCAGACTTCCCGCACCAGCGGCTTGTCGGCGGCGATGATCTCGCGCATCTTCGCCTCGATCGCGGGCAGATCCTCTTCCGTGAAGGGACCATGGTCTGCCGGCGGGGCGAAATCATAATAGAAGCCGTCGTCCGTGGACGGGCCGAAGGTGATCTGCGTGCCGGGGAACAGCGCCTGCACCGCCTCGGCGAGGACGTGGGCATAATCATGGCGGACCAGTTCGAGCGCGTCCGCCTCGTCCTTCGCCGTGACCAGCGCGAGGGCGGCATCCGCCTCCAGCGGCCGGTTGATATCCCGCAGCTCGCCATCGACGCGCGCGGCCAGCGCCGCCTTGGCCAGGCCCGGACCGATGGAAGCGGCGATGTCCGCCGGGGTCGTCCCGCGCGCGACCTCGCGCTGGGAGCCATCGGGGAGCGTGATCTTGAGCAATTGCGTCATCGGTCGTCTGTCCTGTCTGCGGCGTGTCTGCGCTTAGGCAAGCGCGGCCGGATTGAAAAGAGGCAGGAAGGATTGGAAACGTGCCTGCGCCCCCCTCCCGTCCGGAAAGGGCCTCGCGGCGCGTGTCAGCAGGCGAGCATGACGCGCGTGCGGATGGCCCCGGACAATGTCCGGGTGGTCATAGTCGACCTCATGGTCAGGGGAGCGATCCGCATCGGCATGGGCGCGATATAGGGCGTGTGGGGCGATTTGTCATCAGGCGCGCTGGATGGCGACGCATCCGGGACCTGACGAGCGCGAGACCGGCTTCCCGCGCTCGGCCGTCAAGAGCCATGCCTATCGGCCGGCGCTGACGCCCGCCGCATGGCAGGCGATGGCCAATGCCTGCGCGGATGACCCGGACATCAGGCTCGGCTTCGGGGCATTCCAGCGGGCGGCCACCGGCTTCGCCCCGATCGGACCGGCGCTTCGGGTCGCGCTGTTCCCGCCATCCATCGCGCCACTTTTGACCGCGCGAGCGAAAGAGGCCACAACGCGCCGCCATGACAGACAGCCCCACCGACCCCATCGCCCCGCCCGCCTTCATCACGCGCGCGGACGGCTTGCGCCTTGCCACCCGCCACCGCGCCGGCGACGGGCCGACGATCGTCTTCCTGCCCGGCTATATGTCCGACATGCTCGGCGGCAAGGCCCAGGGGATCGACGCCTGGGCGGCGCGCACCGGGCGGGCGCTGCTGCGCCTCGATTATGCCGGCTGCGGCGAGAGCGAGGGCGAGTTCGAGGATGGCACGCTGGCCAGCTGGCGGGACGATGCGCGGCTGGCGATCGACACATTGGCGCCCGAGGGGCCGCTGCTGCTCGTCGGCTCCTCCATGGGCGGGTGGCTGGCGCTGCTGCTGGCGCGGGAACTGGGCGAGCGGGTGGTCGGGCTGGTCGGCATCGCGGCCGCGCCGGACTTTACCGACTGGGGCTTCGACGCGCTGCAGAAGGCCACCATCCGCCGCGATGGCCGGCTGGTCGAGCCGACCCCCTATGGCGACGAGGCCGTGCTCACCACTTATGGCTTCTGGAACTCCGGCGAGTCGCTGCGGGTGCTGGACGGGCCGATCGCCATCGATTGCCCGGTGCGGCTGCTGCAGGGGCAGGCCGACCCGGATGTGCCATGGCAGACCGCGCTGCGCATCGCCGAGCGGGTCCGTTCAGCCGATGTGCAGACGATCCTCGTCAAGGATGGCGACCATCGCTTCTCGCGTCCGCAGGATATCGCCCTGCTGATCGGGACGCTCGCCAGCCTCACGGAGCCCTGATCCCATGCTGTTCCTCGCCGCGCTCATCATGGCGCCCACGCCCTATGATCGCGAGATGGAACTGCTGCTCCAGCGGCGCGACGAGCGCAAGGCGGCCGAAGCGATGCAGCAGCCGCTGCCCGGCGCGGCGGCGGCCTCCCCGGCGCCGAACGACGCCGCCTCGCTCGCCGCGGTAATCCCGCCCGCGATCGCGCAGCGGCTGGCGGCCTGCCTTGCCGAGGCGAACCGGACGCCCGAGGCCGGCATCGCCGCCGCGCAGGACTGGGCGCGCGATGACGGCGGCGTTTATGCCGCGCAGTGCCATGGCTATGCGCTGGGCAAGGCCGGGCGCTGGCAGGAGGCGGCCGACGCCTTTGAAGGCGGCGCGGCGATCGCCGGGCTGGATGCGGTGACGCGCGCGCGGCTGTGGGCACAGGCGGGCAATGCCGCGCTGATCGGCGGCGATGCCGCGCGGGCCGGGCGCGCGCTCGACGAGGCGCTGGCGCAGCCGCTGCCGCGCACGCTGGCGACGGGCGAAATCCATCTCGACCGGGCCCGCGCGCGAGTCGCGACGGGGAATATGACGGGGGCGCGCGCCGATCTCGATCAGGCGGTGGTGCTGGCCGGCTCCGATCCGCTGGCCTGGCTGCTCTCCGCCACGTTGGCGCGGCGGATGGGTGACCTGCCGCTGGCCCGCGCGCATATCGAGGAGGCCGCGAGACGCGCACGGGGCGATGCGCCGATCGCGCTGGAACAGGGCATCATCTATGCGCTTGGCGGCGACCGCGATGCCGCCGCCCGCGCCGCCTTCCAGCGCGCAAAGGAACTGGCCACGCCGGATAGCGACATCACGAAGCAGGCCGCCGATTATCTGGCGCAGCTGGGTGATGCGACCGCGCCGACCACCCCGGCGCCTGAAACCAAGCGCGACATCGGCCGATAGCATGACGATCCAGCCGGGTTAAGCCAGCATCCAAGCGAGAAGCTCGTCCATTTGCACTGCGGTTTGCGCGAAGGCGTGACCAGCCCCTTCATATATGTGCGCCTGCAAATTGCGCCCGCGCTCCCAACCCAACGCGACCAGGCGATCAGCGATATTGGCCTGATGCGGCGCCATGCCCGCATCCAGCTCCATCTCCGTTCCATGATCGAGCCACAGGCGCCGGCCTTCGGGCGCGCCCAGCTTGCCGAAATAGGTGGGCCAGATCGACAGCAGTTGTTGATAGTCGATGAAGCGATTGTCGTAGAGAGGCCAATTGGGCGACATGCAGGCGCCGCGTCCAAAGACCTGCTGCGCTTCCACAAAAATCGCCCCGGCCATCACGCCGGCCATGCTCGCACCGAAGATGGCCGTGTGCAGTCGTTCAGGCCGAGTCCAGTAGTTTTCGTCCACGAAGGGCTTGAGTCTGGTTGTCAGAAACCGGAGCAGAGCGTTCGATTGGAGTGGCCTGCCATCGTGACGAGCCAGCTCAAGATCGAGCCCCTCACGCAAGTCGCCTCGGGCCTCCTGATAGATTGACTCGGGCATGTATTGGAGAAAGCGATCCCGCCCAAGGTTATCGATCGCGACGATCAAGTGCGGCTGGAGCGTTCCGGAGGCGACGAGTTGCGCCATTCTTCGATCGACGCCGAAATTGACCCCGTCACTATCGGTCTCGAAAGCATATTGACCATCGAGCATGTAGAGAACGGGGAAAGCGCGTGCGCCTTCCGCGTAATCTGCCGGGAGCCATATTCGGATACGCGCACCGGGATAATCGTCGAAACCGATTCCGGTCAGCTGTTCGATACGCCCTTTCGCGCGCGCGCCCAATGCGAGCGTTGGTGAAGCGACGGCGACCGAAGCGAGCGCCAGAAAATGTCGACGATCGACGAACATTGCTTAACGCTAATCTTCGACTTGAGAGAGTCAATCACTCCCGGCCATCGCGCCTCGGTCGAAGATCCACCTCCCCGACAATCTGCGCCAGTCGCGGCCCCCCTCACTCCAGATAGAAATCCACCGTCGTCACCACGCGGACTTTCTTGAAGGGGGTGTCGGCCGCGCCATAGCCGCCGGACTGCTCGCCATCGCGCGGCTCGATCGAGAAATAACCCTGGGTCGCGCTCTTGATGCCGCCGACCGCGGTGCCGCTATCCTTGGCGAACTGCTCGGCGGCGTTGCGCGCATCCCTGGTGGCGGCGGCGACCATGGGCGGCTTGATCGCGTTCAGCTTGGTGAAGCTGTAGGTCATCGCCGAACCTTCCTGCAGCGTGACGCCGCGCCGCACCAGGTCGAACTGCTCGGCCACCGCCTTGCGGGCGCGGTCGATATCCGTCGTGCGCAGCTGCATCCGCTGGGTGATGGTGATGTTGGGAATGCCGTTGTTCACGAACTGGTTGACGCCCGCGCCGGTGGCGGTGAGCGCATCGTCCGGGAAACCGAGCGCGCGGAAATAGCCCTTGAGCGCCTCGGTATTCTGCTCGATTTCGGCGCGGACGTCCGGCAGGTTGTTGCCGGTGGCGGCATAGGCGATCGTCCAGGTGGCGAGATCGGCCGTGACGTCGCGCTCGGCAAGGCCGCGCACCGTGACGGATCGCTCGGCGGCATGGGCGCGGCGCAGCCCGTCGCCCAGCAGATATCCGCCCACGATCATCCCCCCCGCCAGCACGACCGCGCCGGCCAGCGCAACCCGGTTGATGTCCTGCATCCAGCCCATGAGGCAATTCCTCTCTTCCGTCCGCGTGCCGCGCAGCCTATCTCACCGGCAGCGTTTTACCACCCATGATGGCCATCGCCCCAACCGGCGATGAACGGAGGACCTGCCGCATGCCCAAATATCTCCACACGATGATCCGCGTGACCGACCTTGAGAAGACGGTGGCGTTCTTCGAGCTGATCGGCCTGAAGGAAGTGCGCCGGATGGACCATGAGCAAGGGCGCTTCACCCTGCTCTTCCTCGCCTGCCCCGGCGACGAGGACGCGCAGGTGGAGCTGACCTATAACTGGCCGACCGAGGGGGCCGCGCCGGAAGTCTATACGGGCGGGCGCAATTTCGGCCATCTCGCCTATCGGGTCGAGAATATCTACGAGACCTGCCAGCGGCTGCTGGATGCCGGCGTGACGATCAACCGCCCCCCGCGCGACGGGCATATGGCCTTCATCCGCACGCCCGACAATATCTCCATCGAGCTGCTGCAGGATGGCCATCTGGAGCCGGCCGAGCCATGGCTCTCCATGCCCAATGTCGGCGAATGGTGACCAGCGCGCTCGCGCCGGCGGTGTAGCCAGGCCTAGCCGGGGCCGGGCCTAGCCGGCGCCGGGCGTAACCGAGCCGGGCATGGGCCGCCGCGCCGGGCACGGCCATGCCCGGCGCCCACGCTCGCCAATCCCCTGCGATCATGGTGACGGCCTGATCGCGTTTGATGCGGAGACGGAGAAGCAGGATGGCATCGACACTTGAAATCATCCGCGTGCCGGTGCTGGCCGACAATTATGTCTGGCTGGTGCATGATCGCGCGAGCGGCGAGACCCTCGCGATCGACCCGGCCGTCGCGGACCCGGTGCTGGCGGCGGCGCAGGCGCGCGGCTGGCGGATCGGCCAGATCTGGAACACCCATTGGCATGGCGATCATATCGGCGGCAATGCCGGCATCGTGGCGGCGACGGGCGCGACCGTGACCGCGCCCCGCGCCGAGCTGGCCAGAATCCCCGATGTCGACCGGCCGGTGCGCGAGGGCGACCGCGTGCGCCTGGGCGCGCATGAGGCCGCGGTGCTGGATGTGCCGGCCCATACGGCGGGGCATATCGCCTATCATTTTGCCGACGAGGGCGTGATCTTCGTGGGCGACACGCTCTTCGCCATGGGGTGCGGCCGGCTGTTCGAGGGCACGGCGGCGCAGATGTTCGACAATATGCGCCGGCTCGCCGCGCTGCCGGACGAGACGCGCGTCTATTGCGCCCATGAATATACCCTCTCCAACGGCCGCTATGCGCTGCGCGCCGAGCCGGACAATGAAGCGGTGCGGGCGCGGCTGGCGCAGGTGGAGGCGATGCGCGCGCGCGGCGAGGCGACGGTGCCCACCACCATCGCGCTCGAACGGGCGACCAATCCGTTCATGCGCACCGGCAGCATCGCCGAACTGGCGCGCCGCCGCGCGGAAAAGGACGCGGGCTGAAACGCGGGCGGGGACGGACGCGCGGCCGGCCGGATCAAGGCCGGCGCGCGCCGTCTCCGTCGAAAAGAGTGCGAACTTGCGCAAACACTGGTAATCTCGCCACCGCCGGGTGGTGAGGCGAGAGGAGTGACGCCATGAAGACGATGTTTCTCGCTTTGATGCTGCTGCCCCTGACGGCCTGCGTGCAGTCAGCCGGTGGCGAGCCCCAGCTCGGCGCACGCGAGGCGCGGGACCTGGCGCGCGCGCTGGACGGCAAGGTGCCCGGTGAGCCGGTGAGTTGCGTGACCGCCCTGCGCAGCGACGACCTGCGCGCATTGGGCGACAACACGCTGATCTTTCGGGTCAACAAGGATCTCGTCTACCGCAATACGCTGAATGGCGCATGCAACGGCCTGTCGATGGGCGACACGCTGGTGATGCGGCGCGTGACCAGCCAATATTGCCGCGGCGATATCGCGACGGTGGTCAATCTGCCCAGCGGCGCGCAGACCGGCAGCTGCTCGCTTGGCGACTTCGTGCCCTATATGACCCCCAAATAAGCACGGGACCGCACAGGCCCGCACATCGCCCGCCTGCCCCGGCCGCTCGCGCACAGCGGCCGCGCTGGCGCTGCCGATCCCGACGCCGGAAACGCGCCTGTGGTCGGCCGTTGTTCCTTACGGCGCGGACTGAACCGTCGACAGGCGGTGGCGCAGGGCCAGATCGCCCGCACCCGACGGCCTCATGCCCGCACGCCCCGAGCCCGGCAGGCCGGCTCATAGCGGGCCGACGCGAGCACAGGGCGCGGAACCGGGGCGGCATCACCGCCGCAGAAGAAGCCGGCAGACCGGCGATGGAAGCCCGCGCCACCCTGCCTGAGCGGGCCCCGGCGCGCCCTTGATGCGCCGCGATCGCCGCTGGCGCCGCAGCGAAACCCGTTGCACAACGCAATGGATGCGCCATAGTGCGCCGATCCCGCCAACGCCCGTCCGCCAACGCCGGAGTCGTTCATGCGCTACAACCAGCTCGGCCGCACCGGCCTCACCGTTTCCGAACTCTGCCTCGGCACCATGACCTTCGGCGCGACCGGCGGCCGCTGGGCCGCGATGGGCCAGCTCGACCAGCCGGCGGCGGACGAGCTAGTCAAAATCGCCTTCGATGCCGGGATCAACTTTTTCGATACCGCCAATGTCTATTCCGAAGGCACATCGGAAGAGCGGCTGGGCCAGGCGATCCGCAATCTCGGCCTTGGCCGCGAGAATGTGGTGATCGCCACCAAGGTGCTGGGGCCGATGGGCACGGGGCCCAATAGCCGCGGCCTCTCGCGCGGGCATATCATGGATCAGGTCAAGGCCAGCCTGACGCGCTTGCAGACCGACCATATCGACCTCTATCAATGCCATGGCTGGGACCCTGCCACGCCGGTGGAGGAAATCGTCCGCGCGCTCGACGACCTCGTGGCGCAAGGGCATGTGCGCTATATCGGCGTATCCAACTGGGCGGCCTGGCAGATCATGAAGGCGCTCGGCATTTCCGCCGCGCAGCAGCGGGCGCGCTTTGCCAGCTTGCAGGCCTATTATTCCATCGCCGGGCGCGATCTGGAGCGCGAGCTGGTGCCGATGATGCGCGCGGAAGGCGTGGGGCTGATGGTGTGGAGCCCGCTGGCCGGGGGCTTCCTCTCCGGCAAGTTCGGCCGCGACGGCAGTGGCGACGGGCGGCGCGGCAGCTTCGACTTCCCGCCGATCGACAAGGACAAGGCCTTCGACATCATCGACGTGATGCGGCCGATCGCGACGGCGCATGGCGCGTCCGTCGCGCAGATCGCCATTGCCTGGCTGCTCCACCAGCGCGTCGTGACTAGCGTGATCCTGGGCGCGCGGCGAGCCGAACAGCTGGCCGACAATATCGCCGCCAGCGATATCGACCTGAGCGAAGCCGAACTGGCCACGCTCGACGAGGCCAGCAAGCTCGCACCGGAATATCCCGGCTGGATGCTGGCCCTGCAAGGCGATTATCGCACAGTGCCGGGCGCCAAGCCCTCCCGCTGGGCGCGCTGAGCCAGCGGCGCAGGCAGGGCGCGCATCCGCGACCGAGTGCGCGGGGCGTGCCTCGACGTCGCTCGACGGGCACGGGGAGCGGCGCTGCGGACAGGGTCTGCGGCCCGGCGGACCGGGCGAGCGACGCTGGCCGGGCATAGGGCGGGCGATGCCGCGCCGCCGGACCGAGATCGCATCCGCCCGGCGGCCTGAGGCGCGGGGGCGCGAGTGACCCGCATCTGAAGTTCGCCACACTTTGCGGCGGGGTAAGAGCCAATTTTAGATTCAAGAGGGCCACTGGCAACAATATGATTCTAATGTGGTGAATCGCCATTCAGCCCTGACGGCCTGCAAATGGCGCCTTGCCGCACGTCCGGTGCTCACATGCCGTTCGCCCGGCTGCGCATCGGGTTACCAAAATCCGCCATTTTCGGCACGTCAGGGCGGAATGGCGATCGGGTCTAGGCCGGATGTTCCAGCGCTGCCTTCAAATGCCCCAGACGCGCCACCGCCAGCGCCGCGTGCGGGCCGATCCAGCGCTCGTGAATAGCATGGATCGGCAGCGGGTTGAGATGGTTCCAGCGCTCGCGGCCGCGCCGCACCGCCGTCACCAGGTCCGCCTGCTCCAGCACCTTGAGATGCTGCATCACCGTGCAGCGATCCAACTCCGGAAAATGCGCGCACAGCGTGCCGGTGGTGAGCGGCTGATCGCGCAGATCATCCAGAATCTGCCGCCGGACCGAGGAGGAAAGCGCCTTGAACACAAGGTCATGGGCGTCGCTGATTGACATGTTATAAATTTATAACATAATTGCCGTCGACTCAAGAGGAGACGGCTCATGGAGCTGAAATTTCAGGTGTCGATCCGGATCGCGCGGCCGGTTCATGCGGTGTTCGAGGCGGTGGCCGACCCGGCCCAGCTCTCGCATTATTTCACCACCGGGGGCGCGCAGGGGCGGCTCGAAACCGGCGCGACGGTGATGTGGGACTTCCACGACTTTCCCGGGGCATTCCCGGTCGAGGTGGTGGAGGTCGAGCCGGACCGGCGCATCACCCTGCGCTGGGAAGCCAATGAAGGCCCGCCCGCAGATGGCGAGCCGGCGATCAAACCCGGCTACCAGACGCAGGTGCAGATGACCTTCGAGCCACTGGACGATGGCCGCACGCTGGTCTCGATCACCGAGCATGGCTGGCGCGAAACGGCGCGGGGACTTGCCGGCTCCTACGGCAACTGCATGGGCTGGACGCAGATGCTCTGCGCGCTCAAGGCCTGGCTGGAGCACGGCATCAACCTGCGCGAGGGGGCGTTCAAATAAGCCGGCGACTCGTGGGAACAGCTCGCCCGTTACGGCGTTTTACAGGTAACTCTCGCGCAGTGCCGTGCGGAAAGGAGTTGAAGATGCAACAGGAGATTCACAAGAGCGTGGACGATGCGCGCGCCGGGTCGACGCCGCATATCGTCCGTTATGTGCTCTCCGTCTCCCTCGCGCTGGCCGCGCTCGCGATGGTCATATTGTTCCTGTGGGGCACGACCATCGGGGCCTAGGCCCTGTGATCAGCGGTCGCGGCGGCCGAGCAGCCGCAGCCGCAGCGCGTTCAGTTTGATGAAGCCCGCCGCATCACGCTGATCATAGGCGCCGGCATCATCCTCGAACGTCACCACCTTCTCGCTGTAGAGCGAGTAGGGCGACTTGCGGCCGACGACGTTGACGCTGCCCTTGTAGAGCTTGAGGCGGACGGTGCCGGACACCTTCTGCTGGCTATGGTCAATCGCGGCCTGCAGCATCTCGCGCTCGGGCGAGAACCAGAAGCCGTTATAGATCAGCTCGGCATAGCGCGGGGCCAGCTCGTCCTTGAGGTGCGCGGCGCCGCGATCGAGAGTCAGCTGCTCGATGCCGCGATGCGCCATATAATAGATGGCGCCGCCCGGCGTCTCATACATGCCGCGCGACTTCATGCCGACGAAGCGATTCTCGACCAGATCGAGCCGGCCGATGCCATGGCGGCGGCCATAGTCGTTGAGCGCCTCCAGCAAGGTGGCCGGGCTCATCGCCTCGCCATTGATCGCGACGCCGTCGCCGCGCTCGAAATCGATGGTGATATATTCCGGCGTGTCCGGCGCATCCTCCGGGTTGACGGTGCGCGAATAGACATAGTCCGGCACCTCCTCCCACGGATCTTCCAGCACCTTGCCCTCGGAAGAGGTGTGCAGCATGTTGGCGTCCGTCGAGAAAGGCGCCTCGCCGCGCTTATCCTTGGCGACCGGAATCTGGTGCGCCTCGGCCCACTCGATGAGGCGGGTGCGGCTGGTCAGATCCCATTCGCGCCAGGGAGCGATCACCTTGATATCCGGCTGAAGCGCATAATAGCCCAGCTCGAACCGCACCTGATCATTGCCCTTGCCGGTCGCGCCATGGGAGACGGCATCCGCGCCGACCAGCTTGGCGATCTCGATCTGGCGCTTGGCGATGAGCGGCCGGGCGATGGAGGTGCCGAGCAGATAGAGCCCCTCATACATCGCATTGCCGCGCATCATCGGGAAGACATAGTCCCGCACGAATTCCTCGCGCAGATCGTCGATGAAGATATGCTCTTCCTTGACGCCGGCGGCGCGGGCCTTCTGGCGGGCGGGCTCCAGCTCCTCGCCCTGCCCCAGATCGGCCGTGAAGGTGACGACCTCGCAATCATAATTGATCTGCAGCCATTTGAGGATGACGCTGGTGTCAAGGCCGCCGGAATAGGCGAGGACAACGCGATTGATCTTCTCGGACATGGCAAATCCTGGCTGGAATGAAGTGGGGCAATGGCCGCGCGGTTATCAGGGGCGGGTCGCGAGTGCAACCGGTGCGCGCGCCGGGGCCTGTGGATGAGGCGTGCCCCCGGTTGCAGCATGACCGAAACCCGGCCGCATACACCCTCGATAAAACGGGACGCAGCGCTGCGTACCGTTACATTGCCCGGATATACTGCACCGTTATCCAAACAGCTCCAAGGACCATCGCAATCCCGATGGCCAGTCTAGCCACCTCCCAAAAACCACCGAACGATCGTGGGCCACCAGGAACCCGCCGGATATGATCAGCGCCCCCGCCAAGGCGAGCACGGATTTGGCCGCGACCAGGTCCTGACTGACCATCTTCCCGCCCGGCACCGGCGATGGACCGCCCCTAGCCCAGCGCCCGGTAGCGCGCTTCCGCTTCCGCCATATAATCGCGGATGATCGGCAGGGTGTTGCGATCGCGCACATATTGGAGCTGGTAGATGGTCTGGCTACCATGGAGGAAGCCGGAGGCCGCCGCCGCCAGATACCAGGTCCACATGCGGTAGAAACGCTCGTCATAGAGCGCGACGATCTGCTCGTGCGCGGCCACCACGCGACCATACCAGTGCCGCAGCGTGTGGTAATAATGCAGGCGCAGCACCTCGACATCGGTGAGCATCAGGCGGTTGCGCTCGCTGGCCGCCAGCACTTCCGACAGCGCGGGGGCATAGCCGCCGGGGAAGATATATTTGCGGATGAAGGCATCCGTATGCGCCGGGCCATCGAGCCGGCCGATATAGTGGAGCAGCATCACCCCGTCCTGCGTCAGCAGATTGTGACAGGTGCGGAAGAATTCGCGATAATGATGCGCGCCGACATGCTCGAACATGCCGACCGAGACGATGCGGTCGAACGGGCCGGTGACATCGCGATAATCGAGCAGCTCGAACTTGACGCGATCCGCCACGCCCGCCTCCTGCGCGCGGCGCCGGGCGACCTTGAGCTGCTCCTCGGAAAGGGTGACGCCGAGCACGTCGACATCCGCCACGCGGTTGAGATAAAGCGCCATGCCGCCCCAGCCGCAGCCGATATCCAGCACCCGCTGGCCGGGCCGGAGCATCATCTTGGCGGCGATATGCGCCTTCTTGTCGCGCTGCGCCTGATCCAGATCCACCGTCTCGGGATCGGTGAAATAGGCGCAGCTATATTGCCGGTCCTTGTCCAGAAACAGATCGTAGAGCGTATCGGACAGATCATAATGATGATGGACGTTCGCCCTGGAGCGGCCGCGCTTGTTATAGCCATCATACCAGTGCCGCAGCTGCTCGCTCACCCGCGTGAGCGCGGTCGGCTCGCTCAGCGGCACATTGCGCTCCAGCGCCGTGTTGCCGGTGACCAGCATGATCAGATCCCAGATCGTGCCCTGCTCCATGACCAGCCGGCCGTCCATGAAGCATTCGGGCGCGCCCAGCTCGGGATTGGCGAGGATGGCGCGCGGCGCGGACTCGTCGGTCAGCCGGATGCGGACATCGCCCCAGCCGGGCACGGCCTTGCCTATCAGTTCCTGCACGCCATCCGCATAGATGATCGTCAGCGTGCCCTGGGTGATGACTTTCGCGAGCAACCGCGTGAGGATTTTCATCGCGCCGCCTCCATGCCGACCGTGCCTTCAAGAGGGTCAAACGCCCGATCCCGCATCTCATCCATCTCCAGCCAAGCCTCTCAACAAACCGTCCGCGCCGCCCCGGCTCTCATGCAGCCATCCATCCACCGCGAGCCGCCGCGTCTATCGGGCGTTTCTATCCGCCATGTCGTTCGCTGTGCAACCCGCGAGGGAACTTCCGGACAATAATCGCCCGCGCGGCGCCGATATCGCTCTTGGGCCGGACTGTTGCATTAATGCACCACCTGTCTCTTGTCAGCACCTTGTTCATATGGCAGACAGGTCCATGTCCCATAAGCGGACACGCCACGCCGACCAGCGTGCGCACCCAAACCAGGCGGAAATCTGATTAAAAATCAGACTGGTGAATGAAAACATAAACATCATTCCGCCTGTCCCGACGAAGCACCGCAAAGAGCGCAATCATTCGCGTTTCTGGTGCATTTATTTCCAGTGAGGATCTCATGAAGACTGTTATTTTCGCAGCGACTGCTGCCGCCCTTCTTTCCGCAGCCCCCGCTTTCGCGCAGGCCGACAGCTTTGTTGGCCCGCGCGCTGAAGTGGTTGCCGGCTATGATGCGGTCAAGACCAACAGCAACGGCCTCGGCACGCCCGACGGCTTCCTGTATGGCATCGGGCTCGGCTATGACGTGCGTGTCAGCAGCGCCGTCCTCGGCCTTGAGGCCGAGCTTGCGGACGCGACGACGAAGTACAACTTCACCGGCGGCTCGATCGACGCCTCGCGTGACATTTATGTCGGCGCGCGCGCCGGTCTGCCGATCGGCGACATCGCGCTGGCCTATGTGAAGGCTGGCTACACCAACGCCCGCTTCGAAGCGAACGGCTTCGGCTCCGAGAAGCTCGACGGCCTCCGTCTGGGCGCCGGCCTTGAGTATAAGCTCGGCACCAACCTGTTCGTGAAGGGCGAGTATCGCTACTCGAACTATGAGCAGGACGTCGTGCGTCACCAGGTCGTCGGCGGCCTGGGCATCCGTTTCTGATCCAACCGATCAGATGACTCCCGGGAAAGGGCGGTCTTCGGGCCGCCCTTTCTTGTTTCGGGGAACGCCGCGGCGGGCGATCAGCCGAGCGCGGCCTGCTTTTCCTCGGCCAGCCGGTCCAGCTCGGCGCGGCTCTTCTTCTCGCTGGCGGATTTCAGCTGCCCGCAGGCCGCCATGATATCGCGCCCGCGCGGCGTGCGGATCGGCGCGGAAATGCCAGCCTCGAAGATGATCGCCGAAAAACGCCTGATCCGCTCCGGCGTCGAGCATTCATAGGGCGTGCCGGGCCATGGGTTGAACGGAATGAGGTTCACCTTGGCGGGCAATTTATACTGGCGGATGAGGCGGACCAGTTCGCGCGCCTCATCGTCGCTGTCATTCTTGTCCTTGAGCATCACATATTCAAAGGTGATGCGCCGCGCATTGTTGGCCTTGGGATAATCCGCGCAGGCCTGCAGCAGCTCCTCGATGCCGTATTTGCGGTTGATCGGCACGATCTCGTCGCGCACCGCCTTGGTCACCGCGTGCAGCGAGACGGCGAGGTTGACCCCGATCTCCTGCGCCGCCCGCGCCATGACCGGCACCACGCCGCTGGTCGACAGGGTGATGCGCCGCCGCGAGAGGGCCAGCCCCTCGCCATCCATCACCACCTTGAGCGCATCGCGGACATTCTCGAAATTATAGAGCGGCTCGCCCATGCCCATCATCACGATATTGGTGAGCAGGCGGCCATCCGCCGTATATTGCGGGGCGTCCTCATCCTCCAGATCGGCATCGGCACCGGCGGCGAGCGCGGCGGCCATGTTGCCGCGGGGCCACTCGCCCAGCGCATCGCGCGCGAGCATCACCTGCCCGACAATCTCGCCCGGCGTGAGATTGCGCACGAGGCGCATCGTGCCGGTGTGGCAGAAGCGGCAGTTGAGCGTGCAGCCGACCTGCGAGGAGACGCACAGCGTGCCCCGGTCCGCATCCGGGATGAACACCATCTCATAATCCTGCCCGTCATCCGAGCGGAGCAGCCATTTGCGGGTGCCGTCCGACGAGACCTGCGCCTCGACCACGGTCGGCCGGCCGACGATGAAGCGCGCCGCCATCCAGCCGCGCATCGGCTTGGCGAGATCGGTCATCGCCTCGAAATCGGTCTCGCCGCGATGATAGAGCCAGTGGAAGAGCTGCTTGGAGCGCAGCTTCGACTGGCGCTCATCGAGCCCGGCGGCGCTCAGCTCCGCGTGGATCTGGAGGCGCGACAGGCCGAGCAGATCGCGGCGGCCATCCGCGCGCGGGGTGATGGCGCGGGGGACGGGAACCGGATCGAGCGGACCCGGGATCGACATGAGAGGCGTGGCAGCTTGGGACATGGCCGCGCATATAGGCGCAAGCGGGCCGGGATGAAAGTGCGGGGACCGGGCGCGGCACGTTGTCCGGCTCTCCGCCGCCCTGCCAATGCGCAGACGGGGGCGCCGCCGCTGTGCCAGCGCGGCCGGCCGGCCGAATCGGGCGCGCCCTGACCGTGATCGTGCCTGCCGGCAAGCGAATGCGCGGCGACAGGCCGGACCAGCCCCCTGCGGCCCGGTCGGACGATCGACCAATCCCCGCCAGTCGAGACAGGATGGCACAGCGCTGACATGTCGCGACAGCGCTCGTCACGAACAGGGCGCCACGCGCGATCCGGATGGGACTGCCGTCGATCAGGACAGCGCCGGGACGGATCGTCCTCCAGAGGGCGTGACGAAACTGGCGACTTTTCGCGACCCGGCAGGCCGCGTGCCAAGGGCCTATGAGCCCTGGAAGCGTGAACAGACGCCATGCCCGGACCGTCAGGCCTGGACGGCACGCGCGCCCTAGCGCACCCGCGCGCAGCCCAGCGCGGCGGCGTCGATGGCGGTAGCCGCGCCGCGCAGATCATAGCGATCGGTGAAGGTGCCGCCGGCCTTCGCGCGGCCCGAGACGCTCATCAGCCGGCCCGAGCGCAGCGCGGCGAGAATCGCGGCATCGGCCTGCCGGTCGGCCGCCCAGACATCCGCGCCGCCGCCCCTGAGCGCAAAGCGCGCCTCGCCGATGCCGAGCGTCGCGCCCGTGCCCTCGGCAAGCTGGTGGCTGAGGCGGATGTTGATCTGCCCGCGCACGCCCCGCCCCGGCCAATAGCCGATCGCCGCGAAGGGACGCCAGGGCGAGGCCGCCCAGCCGCCCGCCAGCGGCTGCGCGATGGCATAGCAGCGCCCCGGCCCGGCATCGCGAAACGCGCCCCAGCGCTGGAACACGCCCAGCACATCCCGCGCGGCCACGCCGGCCGGCAGGCCGAGCGCCACCGCCAGCACTATCCCCAAGACGAGCCGTCCACCCATGGCGCGACCAAGGACCAAAGCGGGCGATATGGCAAGCCGCGAACGACATGGCTGTCGGCTTTTTACGGCTCGTCTCTTGCTCCCCCCGGGGATTTCGATAAGGAAAGAGGCACGATAAAACGGATGCGGTTATCCAACTCCATCAACCGGGCAAAGAAACGGAATTCAGACGGATGAAGGCGACAATCGAACGAGCGACGCTGCTCAAGAGCCTCGGCCATGTCCAATCGGTCGTCGAGCGCCGCAATACTATTCCGATTCTCTCAAACGTCCTGATCGACGCGAGCCCGGATGGCGCGATCCGCCTGATGGCGACCGATCTTGATCTCCAGATCGTCGAGAATGTGCAGGCGCAGGTCGAGACGGCCGGCGCCACCACCGTCTCCGCCCACACGCTGTTCGACATCGCCCGCAAGCTGCCCGAGGGCAGCCAGGTGCGCCTTGAAGCGGCCGAGGGCAAGATGCTCATCCAGGCCGGGCGCGCGCGCTTCAACCTGCAGACGCTGCCGCGCGACGATTTCCCGATCATCGCCGAAGGGCCGCTGCCGACCAGCTTCGAGCTGCCGGCCACGACGCTGGTGCAGATCATCGACAAGACGCGCTTTGCCATCTCGACCGAAGAGACGCGCTATTATCTGAACGGCATCTTCCTGCATGTGGCCGAAGACCCCTCGCCGGTGCTCAAGGCCGCGGCGACCGACGGCCACCGCCTCGCGCGCGTGACCGTGGCGCGGCCGGACGGCGCCGAGGGCATGCCGGACATCATCATCCCGCGCAAATGCATCGCCGAGCTGCGCAAGCTGCTCGACGAGGTGGATGGCAGCGTGCGCATCGACCTCTCGCCCACCAAGATCCGCTTCGATCTGGGCAATGCGGTGCTGACCAGCAAGCTGATCGACGGCACCTTCCCGGATTACAGCCGCGTGATCCCGACCGGCAACGACAAGCTGCTGACGATCGACCCGCGCAGCTTCGAGGAAGGCGTGGACCGCGTCGCCACCATCGCGACGGAGAAGACCCGCGCGGTGAAGATGGCCGTCGACAAGGACAGGATCACCCTCTCCGTCACCAGCCCGGAAAACGGCACGGCGGCGGAAGAAGTGCCCGGCGACTATGCCGCCTCGCCCATCGAGATCGGCTTCAATGCGCGCTATCTGCTGGATATTCTCGGGCAGATCGAGGGCGACCAGGTGGAGGTCCACCTCGCCGACGCCGCCGCGCCCACGCTGATCCGCGAAAATGAGAAAGCCCCGGCGCTCTACGTGCTGATGCCGATGCGGGTCTGAACGCCGCGCCCGCGCTCGCCATCAGCGGCGGCCCGGCCGCACCGGCCGAGCGGGAGGCGGTCATCGCCCTATGGTCGCGTTGCGGCCTGACGCGCCCCTGGAACGACCCTGTCGCGGATTTCGATGCGGCGCTCGCAGGACCGGCCTCGGCCGTGCTCGTCCTGCGCGCAGGCGGCCGGGTGCTCGCCACCGCGATGGTCGGCCATGACGGGCATCGCGGGAGCGTCTATTATCTCGCCGTCGATCCTGCGAGCCAGCGACAAGGACTTGGCCGCCGCCTGATGGCCGATGTGGAAGCATGGCTGCGCGCACGCGGCGTCCCCAAGCTCAACCTGCTGGTGCGCACGGCCAATGCCGCCGTCATCGGCTTCTATGCCGCGCTCGGCTATGGCGACAATGACTGCCTGAGCCTGGGCAAGCGGCTCGACGGGTGAGCCCCGCCCTCCAAGGCCGCACGGCGCGCCGATTCGCGTCGCGCAGCCGCCGCCGGCCGTCCGCCGCCTTGCGCAGCGCGCCAGGCCTATCGCCGGCGCGGGGGACCGCCGACTGGCCGGGCGGCGTCATCCTGCCATCGCATCGGGCACGCCTATAGGCCCGCTCGCCCGGCGGCGTCAGTTCGACACTCTCGATTTGGCCATCCAGCCCGGCCTGCTCCGGTCCGGCATCATCGTGGCGAAGGCCTATGTGCCGAACGGCGCGCGGCCCGGCGCCATGGGCGGCCCGGCGCCATGGAGCGCGCATCGTCGGGCATCGGGCCAGCGCCGCGTCATGATCGCCAGCCATATGATCGCCGACCATGCCGGCCGCTACCCAGCGCCGGACCATGGCGCGGATCGCGGCTTCATCAGCGATCGTCAGTCCCGGGTCGCGGCGACCATCTCATCCACCCGCACGAACTTCTCGCGCGGGGCGCCGGTGCGGGCACGCTCGATCTCGGCCAGGTCGATCTTCTGCCAGTCGCGGAAGGTGACGATATCCAGCCCGCGGGTGGCGATGAGCGCATCCAGCCCCTCGCGGCCGGCCTTGCCGCCGGGGGTGGGCTGATCCGCCGCGATCGATTCGGCGGCGAGAAAGCCATCGGGCTTGTTGGTGCCGATCGTGCCGGTGGGCCCGCGCCGCGCCCAGCCGACGCAATAGAGGCCGGGCATGATCCGCCCCTCCTCATTGGCGAAGCGGCCGCGCTGCTCGTCATAGGGCACGTCCGGAATGGGCGGGGTGCGATAGCCGATGCAGGAAATGACCAGCCCGGCCGGGATGCTATATTGCTCGCCGGTGCCGACGGCCGCGCCATCGGCATCGAGCCGGGTGCGCTCGACGAGGAGGCGCTCGGCCCGCCCTGCCCCCTCGATCCGCACCGGCTGGGCGAAGAAATCAAAGTCGAGCGGGATCGGCCCGTTGGCGCCGGCGCCGGCCGCGAAGCCGCGCAGCAGCGCGACGGATTTGCGCTGGCCCGGCTGCAGCGCCTCGTCACTGGCGAGCGGAGGGAGATCGGCGGGATCGACATGAACGGCGATGCGCTCCAGCTGACCCAGTTCGCCCAGCTCCTTGGGCGTCATGGCGATCTGCTGCGGCCCGCGCCGGCCGAGAATGGTGATCGAGCGCGCCGTCTCGCGCGTCAGCCGGTCATAGGCATGGGCGACGATGTCGCTGCCGGCAAATTCAGCCGGGGCCTTGGCGAGAATGCGCGCGCAGTCGAGCGCGACATTGCCATTGCCGATGATCACCACGTCGCGCCCGGCAATCCGGGGATCGAGCGCGGCGAAATCCGGGTGGCCATTATACCAGCCGACAAAGGCGGCGCTGCCGACGACGCCGGGCAGGTCATCGCCATCGATGCCGAGCCGGCGATCGGACGGGGCGCCGGTCGCCAGCACCACGGCGTCATAGAGCGTCATCAGCTCGGCAATGCTGATATCGGTGCCGATGCCGAGCTTGCCGACGAAACGGACATTGTCGGTGAGGGCGACGGCCTCATAGCGCCGCGACACCGCCTTGATCGACTGGTGATCCGGCGCCACGCCGAACCGGATGAGGCCGAAGGGCACCGGCAGACGGTCGATAATGTCGATCCGCACCGCGCCCTCAAACTGCTTCTGGCAGGCCTCGGCCGTGTAATAGCCGGCGGGCCCGGACCCGATGATCGCGATATGACGCATGATGCCTCTCCCCGAACGTGCAGCTCGTTAGCCGATCGGGACCAGCCTAGAGTCTGTCCCGTGCAGATGGAAGCCTCTGCGTTCAGATCGGGGACCAGGCGCGGCGGACCGGCGCAACCTCCGGTTCGGAGCCATTTGCGCCCAAAACGCGGCAAAATGGATGAGACTCACGGGGCCGGCGGGCCGCGCCCTAACGCTTCGGCAAGCGCCGCCATGGCACCCCGGCCCCATGAGCTTCGTGCGCCCCAGACCCTTGTCGCGCGCCGATGAGCGGCCCGGCTGGCGCGCGCTGATCGGCCTTGCGGACGCGCATGACGGCGCCGCGCTGGACCGGCTGGCGCGCGCGATCCGGCTGCTCTGGCTGGGCTGGCCGCTGCTGGTGGCCATCCGCTGGCTGCTGCTCGGCCAACTGCCCGGCTGGGACCGGCTGCGCGACGATGGCGCCGTCATGGCGCTCGGCATCGGCCTGTGCCTTGTCGACATCGCGCTGCTGGCGGGCCTGCGGCTGGCCGCCGTGTCGCGCCTGTCGCCCAATCGGCAGATGCTCCTCCTCGCGCCGCTGGTCGGCATGGCGGGCGCGCTGCTCACGCTGCTGGCGGGGCTGGCGGGGCTGACCGGGCGCGGCGACGCGGTGGCGCTGGCGATCCTCATCCCCGCCCTGCTCGCGGCCACCATGACGGGCCGCGCGCCGCTGCTCGGCGCGGCTTATGGACTGGGCGCGATGATCGCGCTGGCCGGCCGGTTGCCATGGGCCATGCACGCCGCCGCGCTGCTGGCATTTGCCGCCGGCGTGGCGGGCGTGGCGCTGCTGGCGCACCGGCTCGACCGGCAGGCACGGGCGCAAACCCGCGCGGCGGGGCTGAGCGGCGAACAGGCCAGGGCGCTGCTCGTCGATTTCGAGCAGGCCGGGCATGGCTGGTTCTGGGAGACCGACCGGGCCGGCAAGCTGACCTATCTCTCCGAGACGCTGGCTGCCCGGCTCGGGCGCAGCGCCCGCCAGCTCATCGGCCAGCCGCTCACCGCCCTGATCGCGCCGCCCGACCCCGGCGCGCAGGATGAGGGCGGCCGCTCGCTCGGCTTCCACCTCTCCGCCCGCACCGCCTTTTGCGACATCGCGGTGCAGGCGGCCGGGGTGGAGGGCGAGCGCTGGTGGGCGATGTCCGGCCAGCCGGTGACCACGCCGTTCGGGCAGTTTATGGGCTTTCGCGGCAGCGGATCGGACCTGACCGAGATGCGCCGCTCGCAAGCCGAGGTCGCCCGGCTCGCCCGGTTCGATTCGCTCACCGGCCTCGCCAACCGCATGCAGATGCTCGCCACGCTGGAGCAGGCGCTCGCCAGCCGGGGCGGCGTCGCCGGCACCTGCGCGCTGCTGCTGCTCGACCTCGACCGGTTCAAGGAGGTCAATGACACGATGGGCCACCCGGCCGGCGACGCGCTATTGCGACAGGTGGCGCAGCGGCTGCTGCGGCTGGTCGATACCGGCGGCCAGGTCGGCCGGCCGGGCGGCGACGAGTTCCAGATCGTGCTGCCCGGCATCAGCGAACGGGCCGAGCTGGCCCGGATCGGCCATGCGATCATCCACAGCCTCTCGCAGCCCTATGCGATCGATGGCAGTCAGGTGGTGATCGGCGCGTCGATCGGGGTGGCGGTGGCGCTGGCCGATGGCAGCAGCGCCGAGACGCTGATCCGCAATGCCGACCTCGCCCTCTATGTCGCCAAGGCGGAAGGGCGCGGGCTGCTGCGCTATTATGAGCCGGCGATGCATGAGGATGCCGAGGACCGGCGGCAACTGGAGCAGGACCTGCGCCATGCGATGGTGACCGGCGGGCTGGCGCTGGCCTATCAGCCGATCGTCTGCGCGAGCACCGAGCGGATCACCGGCTTCGAGGCGCTGATCCGCTGGCACCACCGCGTGCGCGGGCCGATCTCACCGGCGCAGTTCATCCCCATTGCGGAGAATGCCGGGCTGATCGGCGCGATCGGCGAGTGGGTGCTGCGCACCGCCTGCCAGGACGCCGCGACCTGGCCGGAAGGCACGCGCATCGCGGTGAATGTCTCGCCCCTGCAGTTCGTCAACCCGGCGCTGCCGGCGCTCGTCGTCCATGCGCTGGCCAGCGCCGGCCTGGCCGCCGACCGGCTGGAGCTGGAGATTACCGAAGGCGTGTTCCTCGCCGGCGGCGCGGATACGGACGGCATGTTCGCCGCGCTCAAGGCGATCGGCGTGCGGCTTGCGCTCGATGATTTCGGCACCGGCTACTCCGCGCTCGGCTATCTGAAGACCGCGCCGTTCGACAAGATCAAGATCGACCAGAGCTTCGTGCGCGGCGCGGCCATCCGGGGCAGCCGCAATGCCGCCATCGTCAAGTCGATCGTCAACCTGGCCGAGGCGCTGGGCATGGAGACGACGGCCGAGGGCGCCGAGACGCTGGACGAACTGGCGCTGATCCGCTCGCTGGGGTGCAGCCATGTGCAGGGCTATGTCTATGGCCGCCCGGCCGATATCGACGCGACGCGCGCCTTGCTGGCGACGGGCGACGGGCTGGCAGCCGCCACCGGGCACAAGGCGAGCCGGGAGCCGCGCAGGACGATGCTGCGCTCCGTCACGCTGCGCCACGAGGGCCGCGACCACCCGGCCCGCATCCGCAACATCTCCCGGCAGGGCGCGATGATCGAGGGACTGGCCGATGTGCGCGTGGGCGCGACGCTCCAGATCGAGCTGGCCAGCGGCTATGTCGTCAGCGCCACCTGCCGCTGGTCGCTGGGCGAGCGGATGGGTGTGGCCTTTGAGGCGGCGATCGAGATCGGCCGCCTGCACGGCGCCGCGCAGGCCGAGCGCCAGCGCGACCGGCATCGGGCGACCGCCGACACGCTCGATTTCTATCGCAGCCAATGGCGCCATGCCGGCCGGCGGGGCACGGCGGGGAGCTAGGGCGGATCGCACGGACGAGGTCGACCGCATATTCAGGCCCGGCGGCTATCCGGCATTTTTGGCGAGGAACGGACTGTCCGGACACGACGACATTGCGGACACTTCGGGAAGTGCTATGTCAAGAGCATGGACGACGCGTGGTTCCGAAGATGGATGGGGTTCAGCTTCATCCCCACCAAGTGGCAAGGATGGACCGCAGCCGTAGCGATGCTTATCGTTTTCGTGCCGTGCGCCTATGTTTGGCTGCACTATATCGACCACAGCCCGATCGCTGCTTGGACCGGCGCTATTGTTGGTATGTCGACAAGCGCAGCATATCACGCGCTCGCTTTGTGGAAACTAGACCGAAACTACCATCGATGATTGTCCGCTTCCCCCAGCCTTTCCGCCATTGCGCAGCAGAGGCAGAGCGCCCTAAACCGGACGATCCTTCATCGGACCTTGCCTGCGCGGCCGAGGCTGTTTTCGCCCTTCCATGTTCGCCAACGAAAAGGGCGGACCTTTGCGGCCCGCCCCCTTGGTTTCCCACGATTTGCCGGAGCCTTAGTTGGCCCGGGGCGCTGCCGCCGCCGCATTTGCGGGCAGGCCGCCGAGCTGGGTCACCAGCTTGGTGTAGGCATCCAGATAGGCCAGCACGATGACCTGGCCGATATCGGTATTCTGATAGCCGCTGCCGCCGGCCGCGGCGAGACCGCCCCACCAGCCGGCGCCACCACCGGCGCCGAAGCTGAGATCCGACTTGCGGGCATAGCCCTCGGTCAGCGCCTCTTCCTCGGTCGTGCGGGCGTTGACGATGGAGAGGGTGACGTTCGCCTCGCTCTTCTTCACGTTGATGCCGCCGGCGATCGCGCCGAGGGTGCTGCGGCCCAGAAAGCCGCCAAGGACGGCGCCGACGGCATTGCCGCCGCTATTCCTGTTGGTGGTGACGATGTTGGGCTCGATGAAATAATCGGCCGCCCGCACCTGGCCACGGCCGAGATTGGAGCCCTTCTGCAATTCGCCCTGATCGGCCATGGCGCGCTCCATCGCGCGGCTCTGCATCGAACGCCCGCGATTGACGAGCGTGAAGCAGCCGGACTGCTGGACGAACACGCGGATGATCGCCTCCGGGCTGCCGAGGCTCAGCTGACGCCACCACTGATCTTCCGGCTCGACAATGGCCAGCGCGCCCAGATTGCGGGTGCAGCGCGGAATCTCCCGCGTGCCCTTGGCCTGATCCTGCCGGCCGGACGAGCCCTTGTTGTTATCCACCGCCATCGCCGGCTGGCTCACCATGGCCAGCGCGGCGGCGGCAACGGCACATTTCACGATATTCTTCATGTCCCACCTCATCCGGAAAATCGTCTCAATTCAAAAAAATCCAGTGCTCCGCTGATAATCACACAGGGGCCCGCAAACAAGACGCCCCACAGGCCATCATCGCATTTGCCGGCAGATTCTGCGTCTGTATTGGATGGAAGCGACGGCAGGCACTTTGCCCCGGCGCGTCATGCTGCTATCGGCGCGACATGACCGACCTCGCCCATATCCGTAATTTTTCCATCATCGCGCATATCGACCATGGCAAGTCGACGCTGGCGGACCGCCTCATCCAGCAGACAGGCGGCCTGACCGCGCGCGAAATGTCCGCGCAGGTGCTCGATAATATGGATATCGAGAAGGAACGCGGCATCACCATCAAGGCGCAGACCGTGCGCCTCGATTACACCGCGCAGGACGGCATCACCTATGAGCTCAACCTCATGGACACGCCGGGCCATGTCGACTTCGCCTATGAGGTGAGCCGCAGCCTCGCCGCCTGCGAGGGCGCGCTGCTGGTGGTGGACGCCGCGCAAGGCGTGGAAGCGCAGACGCTGGCCAACGTCTACCAGTCGATCGAGCATGACCATGAGATCGTGCCGGTGATCAACAAGATCGACCTGCCCGCCGCCGAGCCGGACAAGGTGAAGGCCGAAATCGAGGATGTGATCGGCCTCGACGCCAGCAATGCGGTGCTGGCCAGCGCCAAATCCGGCATCGGCATCGGGGAGATTCTCGAAGCCATCGTCACGCGCATTCCGCCGCCCAAGGGCGACCGCGCGGCGCCGCTGGAGGCAATGCTGGTCGACAGCTGGTACGACCCCTATCTGGGCGTCGTCATCCTCGTGCGCGTGGTCAATGGCGTGCTGAAGAAGGGCACGCAGATCAGGTTCATGATCGGCGGCACCGAGCATCTGGTCGACCGGGTCGGCTGCATGCGCCCCAAGATCGAGCAGCTGGAGCAGCTGGCGGCCGGCGAGATCGGTTTCATCACCGCGCAGATCAAGGACATTACCGAGACGCGCGTGGGCGACACCATCACCACGGTGAAGAATGGCGCGAAAACGCCGCTGCCCGGCTTCAAGGAAGTGCAGCCGGTGGTGTTTTGCGGGCTGTTCCCGGTGGACGCGGCCGATTTCGAGAAATTGCGCGACAGCATCGCCAAGCTGCGGCTCAACGATGCCAGCTTCAGCTTCGAGATGGAGACGAGCGCGGCGCTCGGCTTCGGCTTCCGCTGCGGGTTCCTGGGGCTGCTCCATCTGGAGATCATCCAGGAGCGACTGACCCGCGAATATGATCTCGATCTCATCACCACCGCGCCATCGGTGGTCTACAAGATCCAGCTGGCGCACGGCAATGGCGAGATGGAGCTGCACAACCCCGCCGACATGCCCGACCCCACGCGGATCGCGACCATCGAGGAGCCGTGGATCGAGGCGGTGATCTATTGCCCGGATGAATATCTCGGCTCGATCCTCAAGCTGTGCCAGGACCGGCGCGGCATCCAGAAGAACCTCACCTATGTCGCCCAGCGCGCGCAGGTGACCTATGAATTGCCGCTCAACGAGGTGGTGTTCGACTTTTACGACCGGCTCAAGTCGATCAGCCGGGGCTATGCCAGCTTCGACTATCACCAGATCGGCTATCGCGAGGGCGACCTGGTCAAGATGAGCATCATGGTCAATGCCGAGCCGGTCGATGCGCTGAGCATGATCGTCCACCGCGGCACGGCCGAATCGCGCGGGCGCGGCATGTGCGAGCGGCTGAAGGACCTGATCCCGCGCCACCTGTTCAAAATCCCCATTCAGGCAGCGATCGGCGGCAAGGTGATCGCGCGCGAGACCATCGCCGCGATGCGCAAGGATGTGACCGCCAAATGCTATGGCGGCGACATCAGCCGCAAGAAGAAGCTGCTGGAAAAGCAGAAAGAGGGCAAGAAGCGGATGCGCGAATATGGCAGCGTCCAGATCCCGCAGGAGGCCTTCATCGCCGCGCTGCGCATGGGGGATGACAGCTAGCGCCGGGCGGCGGCGAGGCAGGTCAGACTGCTGGCTGGCGGACCGGTCTGGCTCCACGCGAGCGCGCGGCATGGGCCGTCCCGTTGGACTGGGCGGGCCTAACCGAACGGGGCGCCTTCACGCAACAGAGCAACTGACGGGTGCTCCCGAGCAGACCGGCTTGTCTGACGGCAGGCGGTTAGCGCGGGGCCGTGCCGACGCGGGGCCCCGAATAGCGATGTGTGACCGCGTCCGGGCATGGCCGCCTCCCGCCGCGCCGCATCATAGGCGCGTGACGGGCGCCTCTCCCGCTCGATGATCAGCCCGTGCCGGACGCGGGCCGCCGCGTCCGGTTCAGCGGCGCCGGATCAGCCCTGCCAGCCGCCGCCAAGGGCCAGGAACAGCGCGATCGTCTGGTTGGAGACACTGGCCTGCGACACCGCGAGCAATGCCTCGGTGCCGGCCAGCGACCGCTCGGCATCGAGCACGATCTGGAAGCTCTCCGCGCCGGCCTGATAACGCAGGCGGGCGATGCGGGCGGCTTCCTGGCTCTGCTCATGCGCGCGCAGCAGCGTGGCGAGGCGCTCGCGACCGGCGGCATAGCGGGCCAGCGCGGATTCGCTCTCCTGCAACGCGGTCAGCCAGGTGCCGTCAAAGGTCGCCAGCGCGCCTTGCGAGACGGCTTTCGCCTGCGCCAGCCGGGCGCGCGAGGCGCTGATATTGGGGAAGCTCCACGAGATGAGCGGCCCCAGGCTGAAGCGGAAACCGTGGCTGGACCCCAGATCGTCCACCGAGTTGGCCGTCGAACCGACCGAGCCGCCCAGCGTGATGCGCGGATAGAGATCCGCCGTGGCGACCCCCACGCGCGCCGAGGCGGCGGCGAGGCGGCGCTCGGCCGCGCGCACGTCCGGCCGGCGGGCCAGCAATTGCGCGCCCTCGCCTACCGGCAGCGCCGCCGCGATCACCGGCGGCGTGGCGCATTGCGCGACATCGGCGGGGAAATCGGCCGGCGGCTTGCCGGTCAGCACGGCGAGGCGATAGAGCGCGGCCTTGCGCTCGGCCGCGAAGGTGGGGACGTCCGCGCGGGTCTGTTCGAGCAGCGCGGCGGCGCGGCTGGTATCCAGCCCGGTGCCGCGGCCACCTTCCTCCAGCCGGCGGGTGATGTCGAAGGTCTGCTCCTGCACGCGCAGGCTCTCCTGCGCGACGGCGAGCTGGCGGCCGGCGCCGCAGGCATCGGCATAGGCCCGCGCGGTTTCCGCGACGATGCTGATGCGCGCCAGATCATAGGCCGCCTGCGCCGCGCCCAGATCCGCCCGGCTCGCCTCGATGCCGCGCTTGATGCCGCCGAACAGATCGAGCTGATAGGAGATATCGAGACCGGCATCATAGGTCTCGCCTTCCGGACCGGGGCCGGGAACGCCGACCACAGCGCCGGACGTGCGGCCATAGCTGCCGCTCGCGCCCACCGTGGTGGAGGGCAGCCGCGCCGAGCGCGTCTCGCGCAGCAGCGCGCGCGCCTGCTCGAGATTGGCCGCCGCGACGCGCAGATCGGTATTGGCGGCGAGCGCCTCGCCGACCAGCCGGTCGAGCACGGGCGAATCGAACAGCCGCCACCAATGCTCCGGCGGGGCCTCGGCCGAGAAGGCCGGATCGCTCGCGCCGACAAAGTCCGTTTGCGCGGGGGCCTGCGGCGTGGGCGAGACATAGGCGGGGCCGGCCGCGCAGCCGCTCAGGGCGAGCGCGCCGACGCAGGCGAGAAGAACGGACCGGCTCATGCGGCACCTCCCTGGGTTACAGCCGCATCATCATCGGGGTGCCCTCCGCTCCGGCGGTGACGCATCCGCTCGGCAAAGCCGCGCACCAGCGTGTAGAAGACCGGCGTGAAGATGAGGCCGAAGAAGGTCACGCCGATCATGCCGGCGAACACCGCGGTGCCGAGCGATTGGCGCATCTCCTGCCCCGGCCCGCTCGCGATCACGAGCGGCACGACGCCGAAGATGAAGGCGAAGCTGGTCATCAGGATCGGCCGCAGGCGGGCCCGCGCGGCGGACACGGCCGCCTTGAACCGATCCAGCCCCTGGTCCTCGCCCTGCTTGGCATATTCGACGATGAGAATCGCATTCTTCGCCGCCAGCGCGATCAGCACGACAAGGCCGATCTGGGTGAGGATATTATTCTCCATCCCGCGGATATTCACGCCGATCATCGCGGCCAGGATGCACATCGGCACGATGAGGATCACCGCGAGCGGCAGGGCCAGCGATTCATACAGCGCCGCGAGCACGAGGAACACGAACACCACCGCCAGCACGAAGATCAACCCCGCGCTGCTGCCGGCCGCCTTCTCCTGGAAGGCGAGGCCGGTCCACTCATAGCCGTAGCCCTGCGGCAAGGCGGTCTCGGCCAGCTGCTCCATCGTCGTGAGCGCCTGCCCGGAGGACACGCCGGGCGCCGCCTGCCCCTGCAGCTCCAGCGCCGGGAACAGATTGTAGCGGATCACTCGCGCCGGGCCGGTCTCGTCGATGAGCGTCGACACGGCGGACAATGGCACCATCTCCCCGCTCGACGAGCGCACCTGCAGGCGGCCGACATCGGACGCATCATCACGCGAACGCGGCTCCGCCTGCGCGGTCACCCGATAGGTGCGGCCGAGCATGTTGAAGTCGTTCACATAGGTCGAGCCGATATAGGTCCCGAGCGCATTATAGACCTGGCCGGGCTGGAGGCCGAGCAGCTGCGCCCGGTCGCGATCCACATCGGCCCGCACGCGCGGCGTGCCGGTGTTGAAGGTCGTATAGACCTGCGAGACCAGATCGGACTTCTGCGCCGCGGCGCCCATCATGACGCCGCCGGCGCCTTCCAGCCCGGCATAGCCGGCCCCGGAACGATCCTGCACCATCATCACGAAACCGCTGCCATTGCCCAGACCCCGCACCGTGGGCGGCGAGACCATGAAGATATTGGCCTCATCCGTCACCCCGGCGAGCGCCGCGCTCATCTTGCCGGCCAGCGCGAACGCGCTGAGTTCCCGGCCACGCTCGGACCAGTCGGTCAGGCGCATGAAGATGGTCGCGGCATTGGACGAGGTCGCCTGCGTCGTGCCGTCAAGACCGGCGAGGTAGATGGCCGCCTGCACGCCCTCCTGCTTGATCGCGGTCTCATAGACCTTGTCCAGCACGGCATTGGTGCGGTCGAGCGAGGCGCCCGGCGGCATCTGGACGACGCCGAGAAGAATGCCCTGATCCTGCTCCGGAATGAAGCCGGTCTTGGTCGCCGTGAGGCGCCAGCCGGTCATGGCGAGCAGCAGCGCATAGATGATCAGCATGATCAGCCCCGTGCGGATGGTCCGCGCGGTCAGGCGGCCATAGCGATCGGACAGCCAGTCAAAGCCCTGATTGAACTTCTCCGCGCCGACCCGCAGCGGCCGCAGGAAACGCGGCCCCTGATCGACATGGCCGGCGACGTGTGGCTTGAGCAGCAGCGCGGCCAGAGCGGGCGACAGGGTGAGCGAGACGATGAGCGAGAACACGGCCGACGAGGCGATCACCACCGCGAACTGGCGGTAGAAGATGCCCGGAATGCCCGAGACCAGCGCGGTCGGCACGAACACCGAGATCAGCACCAGCGAAATGGCGACCAGCGCGCCGGAGACTTCCTTCATCGTCCGGTGCGCCGCCTCGCGCGGCCTCATGCCGTTGCGGACATGGGTTTCCACCGCCTCGACCACGACGATGGCGTCATCGACGACGATGCCCACGGCCAGCACGAGCGCGAAGAGCGAGAGCGAGTTGATCGAGAAACCGAGCGCCAGCTGCACCGCGAAGGTGCCGACCAGCGTCACCGGAATGGCAATGATCGGGATGAGCGCGGCGCGCCAGGTCTGCAGGAAGATCAGCACCACCAGCACGACCAGCCCGACCGCCTCGAACAGCGAGCGCTGCACCGACTTGACGGAGGCGGCGACGAATTCGGTCGGGTTATAGGGCGTGGCGTAGCTGATGCCCTTGGGCATGTCCTTGCCCAGCTCCTGCATCTCCGCGAGCACGAGATCGGCCGCGTCCAGCGCGTTGGCGCCGGGCTGCTCGATCACGGCGAGCGCAACGCCGCGCTGGCCGTTATAGAAAGCGCGGATACCGTAATCCTCACTGCCCAGCTCGATGCGGGCGACGTCGCGCAGCCGGGTCATCGACTGCGCGGCGGGATCGGCCTTGAGCACGACATCGCCAAATTCATCCGGCGTGGCGAGGCGGCCCTGCACATCCAGCGGCACCTCGAACGCCGGGTTGCGGGGCCCCGATGGCGACTGGCCGAGGGCACCACCGGCGACCTGCACATTCTGGGCGCGCAGCGCGGCGATGATCTCATCCGACGTGATGTTGCGCGCCGCCGCCCGATCCGGGTCGATCCACACGCGCATCGAATAGTTGCCGCCGCCGAACACCTGCACGCCGCCCACGCCCTTGAGGCGCAGCAGGCGGTCACGCACCACGGTCTGGGCATAGTTGCCGATATAATCGACATCGAGGCCGGACTCCTTGTCCGCCGTCAACGTCACGATCATCAGGAAGCCGGTGGCCTGCTTGTTCACCGTGACGCCGACCTGACGCACCTGCTCGGGCAGGCGCGGCTCGGCCAGGGCGACGCGGTTCTGCACCAGCACCTGCGCGGCATCCAGATCGGTGCCGGGCTCGAAGGTGACGGTGATCTGGGCCTGGCCCTGCGTCGAGCTGCTCTGGATGTAGAGCATCCGCTCGACGCCGTTAATCTCCTGCTCGAGCGGCGCGGCGACGGTCTCGGCGATCGTCTCGGCCGAGGCGCCCGGATAGGGCGCGGAAATCACGATCGTGGGCGGCGCGATCTCGGGATATTGCGAGAGCGGCAGCAGCGGGAAGCAGAAGGCCCCGATCAGCGTGATGACGATCGCGATGACGCCCGCGAAGATCGGGCGCTCGATGAAATAGCCTGACAGGTTCATGGCGGTGCGCTCAGCGAGTTTCAGCGGGCAGGGCGAGGGGCGATGCCGGCGGGGCGACCGCTGCCGACCCGTCATCCGGCTTGCCGCGCTCGATCTTGCCGGCCTGCGGCGTGACCTTCTGGCCCGGGCGGGCGCGCTGGATGCCGCCGATCACGACGCGATCATTGCGGGTGATGCCGCTGCGGATCACCCGCAGCCCATCCATGAGCGGCCCGAGCTGAACCGGGCGCGCCTCCACCGTGCCATCCTTGCCGACGACATAGACCACGCGGCGCGAGGCATCCGCGACGATGGCGGCATCCGGCACCATCAGCGCCGGATAGGCCTTCGACGCCTCAAGCCGCAAATTGCCGAACATGCCGGGCTTGAGGAAGCCATCGGCATTGGCGATGACCGCCCGCGCGCGGACGGTGCCCGAGCCCGCATCGATCACATTATCGATGAAATCGAGCTTGCCGGGATGAGTGAAATCCCCCTCGTCGGCCAGACGGACGCGGACGGGCGTGCCCTGCCCGGCGGTGCCGTTGCGCTGATATTTGAGCAGCAGCGCCTCGGAGCCCTGAAAGGTGAAATAGAGCGGATCGGACGAGACGATCGTGGTCAGCAGCGTCTGGTCCGCCGTCACGGAGTTGCCCGGATCGACCCGGCGATAGGAGACGCGCCCGGCGATCGGCGCCGTCACGCGGGTGAAGCCGACATCCAGCGCGCGCGCCTGCACGGCGGCCTGCGCCGCGGCGACCTGGGCCGCACCGGAGCGCAGCGTGGCCTCACGGGCCTCCAGCTCCTCCTGGCTGGCCGCACGGGCGGCAGCCAGCGTCTGGGTGCGGGCCAGCTCGGTCCTGGCATTGGCATAGGCCGCTTCCGCCTGCGCGAGCTGCGCGCGGGCCTGCGCCTGCGCGGCCTGCGCCGGGCGCGCGTCCACGGTGAACAGCAATTGCCCCTTCTGGACCATTTGCCCGTCACGGAAATGCACAGCGCTCAGATAGCCGGTAGCGCGCGGGCGCACCTCGACATTCTGCACCGCCTCGAAGCGGCCGACATATTCGTCCCAGTCGACAACATCGCCGGCCATCGGCACGGAAACCGTCACGGGGGGCGGGGGCGGCGCAGCGCTCTCTGACGCCCCGGAACAGCCGGAAAGCACCAAAGTCACAGTGACAATCGCGATAAGCTTCTTATAAATCATCGAAAATCCGAGTCAAAGAGGCGCGCCAACACCCGGTTGGTCAACAGGCGGTGACTCGCTAGGCGTATGCCCGGCCGCTGTCAACAGCCGTAGACATGGAAAGTCAACGTGTGTTGAATTACACGGCCGGACTGTTACATGAGAGGCTATGACGGCTCCATCCTCCTCGACCCCGCGCCCGGCGCGCGCGCGCAATGCGGCGGCCACACGACATGCCATCCTCGCGGCGGCCAGCCGCCAGTTCGCGCGTGAAAGCTATGAGAATGTCGGCCTGCGCGAGATCGGCCGGGAAGCCGGCGTCGATCCGGCGCTGATCTGCCGCTATTTCGGCAGCAAGGAAGGCCTGTTCCGCGACGTGCTGCACGCCGACCATGACGAGACGCTGCTCGACGGGGTGGACGCGGCGGGCCTGCCCGCGCGCCTCGCCTCGCTGATCGTCGAGGATTGCGAGGACCAGCAAGACCCGGCGGCGCGGGCCGCCAAGATGGAGCGGCTGTTCGTGGTGCTGCGCTCGGCCTCCTCGCCCCATGCCAGCGCGATTGCGAGCGAAGCCGTCCGCGACGACTTCATCGCGCCCATCCTCGACCGGCTGGATGGGGACGATGCCGCCCTGCGCGCCGGCCTCGCCCTCTCCGTGCTGATCGGCAGCGTGGTGGTGCGCAACATGATGCGGCTCTCCTCGATGGGCGAGATCGACCAGGACCGGGTGCGCACGCGCCTGACCGCGCTGCTGGAAAAGGCTCTGGCCGAAACGTGACGGACCGGCCCCGGCCGGCCTGCCTCCCAGCGGCCGCGACGGCGCCTGCCCCGGCCATGACCACGCATGACTTTACTCGGGCGGCTCCCCCGGCCTAAGTCGTGACAGCGCGGCCGAACGCGGCCGACATCACGCCACCCAGACGCCATGAGAGAGGGGATCATCCATGAAACGCGCCATTATGCTTGTTGCCGCTACAATGATGTTCGGCAGCGCGCCCGCCTATGCGCAGGCGCTGAACGCACCCGTCGTCGCCGCCGCTGATCCGGAAGCGCTGTTCACCAGCCCGGACCCCAAGCTGCACGCCAACAAGCAGGTGGCGCTGAAGATCGTCAAGGAATTGCTGGAAGCCGGCCATTGGGACCGCGCGCCGCTTTATCTGACCGACGCCTATATCCAGCACAACCCCCTCGCCGCATCCGGCCTGAAGGCGGTGATGGACTATTTCGTGAATGTCGCGAAAGTGCAGCCCAAGCCGATCCCCGCCAAGATGGAAACGAAGGTCGTCGCGGTGCAGGCCGAGGGCGATTATGTCACGGTGAGCTTCGTGCGGGAGATGAAAGACCCCAAGGACGCCGCCAAGACCTACACCACCACATGGTTCGACATGTGGCGCTTCAAGGACGGCAAGGCCGACGAGCATTGGGACCCGGCCACGCTGATGCCATAAGGGCGACGCGGCCAGCCAGCCCGCGGGACGGCGGGACGGGCGAGGCAGGACGGGCGACCGCTTGCCTCGCCCTCGCCCGTGCGGCGCGCTGAACGAATGGCCGATGGCGGCGCACGACCAGCCGCCCGGCACCATGATAAAATCAATGATAACATCAATGTGTGCGGGGGAGAATGCGCGATGAACAAAGCCATGATGATGGTCGCCGCGACGGGGCTGCTGGCCGGCACCGCGCCGGCGCAGGCCGCCTGGGTCGCCAGCTGGACCGCCGCGCCGGTGACGCCGTCTGCCGCAGCGGGGCCAATGCCGGCGACGCCATCCTACGCCAACCGCACCATCCGCCAGACGCTGCGCCTCTCGGCCGGCGGCAAGGCGCTGCGCGTGCGCCTGAGCAATGCCTATGGGCCGGGACCGCTCAAAATCGGCGGCGCGCGGATCGCCCTGCTCGACAAGGACGGCAGGGAACTGCCCGGCACGAGCCGCCCGGTGCTGTTTGCCGGCGCTCCCGCCGCGACCGCCGCCAAGGGCGCGCCGCTGCTCAGCGATGTGATCGACCTGCCGGTGTCAGCGCTCGCGCGCGTGTCGCTCAGCCTCTATCTGCCGGAGGAGACCGGCCCGTGCACCTGCCACACGACCGGCCTCGACACGGCCGATGTCTCCGCGCCGGGCGATTTCACCGCCCATCCCTTCACCCCGGAAACGACCATGCAGATGCGCGCATTCGTCACCGGGATCGACGTCGATGCGGCGGACGGCGCGAGAACCGTGGCGATCCTGGGCGATTCCATTTCCGATGGCATCGGCTCCACGCCGGGCGCCAATCGCCGCTGGCCGGACCTGCTGGCCGAGCGGCTCGCCGCACGTCCGGGCACGCCATGGGCCGTGGCCAATCAGGGCATCAGCGGCAACCGCGTCCTCAATGACGGCTTTGGCGACAATGCCCTCGCCCGGTTCGACCGCGACATCCTCGCGCTGCCCGGGATCAGCGCGGTGATCATTTTCGAGGGCGTCAACGATCTTGGCATCAGTTTCGCCAATATAGCGGCGGGACAGGGCATGCCGGGCGCCGCGCTGCCGGGCGGCCCGATCACCGCCGCCGACATGATCGCCGGCTATCGCCAGCTCATCGCCCGCGCCCATCTGAGCGGCGTCAAGGTCTTCGGCGCGACCATCGCCCCCTATAAGGGCGCGACCTACTGGTCCGAGGCCGGCGAAGCGGCAAGGCAGGAGATCAACCGCTTCATCCGCACCGGCGGCGCGTTCGACGGCGTGCTCGATTTCGACAGGATTCTCGCCGACCCGGCCGATCCGGCGGCAATGCGCGCCGATTATCATATGGGCGACCATCTGCACGGCACCGACGCCGGCTACAAGGTGCTGGCCGACGCAATCGACCTTGGCCTGTTTCCAGCGCGATAACCGGGCGAGCGAGCGGAACACGCGGCCCGCCTGAACCGCCACCCACCAACGCTAACGGGCGGCGGCGGCCCTTGCGCCGCGCCTGAGCGGGGCGCGGGCGCCTCATCACGTCCCCGAAAGAGCGGCGACAGCGCCAGCGGCCCGCACCCGGCCGCGCCTGGGCGATCCGCCGGCGGCACGGGCGATGGCGCCATGACGCTGGTGACGCCGGGGACGGTGACGGCCGGCGCTGGCGAGCGCCGCCACGAAAAAGGGCGGCCATCGCGATGGCCGCCCTTCCCCCCTTGTCCCGATCCGATGTCAGATCAGAATTTGAACTTCGCGCCGACATAGAAACGCCGGCCCAGAACATCATAATAGCCGGCATTATAGGAACCGCCCGGAAGGGTCGGCAGGACGGCGGCCGGGTCATAGTTGATGAGCGGCGGCGCCTTGTTGAAGAGATTGTCCACGCCAAAGCGGAAGGTGATGTCCCGCGTGAGCGTGAGCGTGCCCGACAGATCGAAAATGTCGTATTTCGGCGCGCCGAAATTGGTGGCCGCCGGCTGGGACGCGGTGATCGCCGCCCGCGCCGCCGGCAGGTGCCGCCATTGCAGACTGATCGTTCCCGGCCCTGCCGCATAGGTCAGGGTCGTGAAGCTCTTCCAGCGATAGGCGCCGGCATTGGTGCCGACCTCGCCGCCGCCCAGCGTGCCGGCATAATCGACCAGCGGGACGATGCCGGAATCGGTCGTCGTCTTGAACGTGTCGAGATAGTTCAGCAGGAAGTTGAGCCGGATCATGCCCGGCAGGCCGATGCCGGCATCCCGGAAGTTCAGCCCCCAGTCCACCTGCGCATCGACGCCAGCCGTGATGACCTCGCCGCCATTGGTGAAGGTGATACCGGTCGTCGAGGAACTGCCGTCGGCCGGGTTGCGCGTGATCAGCTTGCAGAAGTCGTTATAGGACAGCGTCGGGTTGAAGGCCGTGCTGAAGCAACGACGATAGATGCCTTCCTGCCCCTGTTGCGAAATCGCGTTGGACAATTTCACATGGTAATAGTCCACCGACGCGCGGAACTGCGACAGCCAGGGTGAGCCGAAGGGCGACCGCAGCACGGCACCGATCGTATAGGTCTTCGCGTCTTCCTGCTTCAGGTTCGGATTGCCTTCCAGATTGAGGAAGGCGTTGCCGCTGCGGGAATTGCTCTGACCGTTCAGATTGGCGATGTCGTAATAATAGGCGGAGGCGACCGGCCCCATGATCTGGCTGCACAGGGACTGCACGGCCGCAGCATTGGGGTTGAGCGCGGGATTGGCGGAATATGCGCCGATATAGGCCGGCACCGAGGGATTGCGGGTGGAGCAGGGATCGCCCTCCGACGAGATGGCGAAGATGCCGGTCGACGCCGTGAACAATTCGCCCAAGTTCGGCGCGCGGCTCGCTTTCTGATAGCCGCCCCGGAAGGTCAACCAGTCAGTGACCTGCCAGTCGCCATTGATCTTATAGGTCCCGACCGATCCGATCGTGTCATATTTCGACTGGCGATAGCCCAGCTCCAGATTGAGCGCCTTGACCAAGGGCAGGTTGCTGAGCAGCGGCACCAGCAATTCGCCATAGGCTTCATAGACGTCGGTTGCGCCCTCGGTATTGCCCTGCGGCAGAATGCCATGGACGCCTTCGAGGAAGGACGCGCCCTGCGTGGCCGAGCTGTCGGCTTTGAACGAGATCGAATTGCGGCGATATTCCGCGCCGGCCGCAAAGCGAAGCTGGCCATAGGGCAGTTCGAACAGCCCGCCCTGCAGGTTGGCCTGCCATTGGGTCTGCGTGATCCGGTTCTCATTCTGCAACTTCGCTTCGACGGCATTGATGCAGTCCGCCGACCAGGGCTTGGTGCCGTTGAAAGGCGACACGCCGGTCGCGCAGGTGGCGACGGCACCCTCGAAATTATAGCCCGGCGTGCCGGAGTTGCCGATGACGTTGAAGCCCTGGCCATAATTGGGCGCGCTGACGACAGCACGCCAGCGCTGGACGGAGCCGAAGCCGAGCTGGTCGGTCTTGGCCACCGTTTCGCCATGCGAGCCAAAGATTTCCCAGGTCCAGTCGGTGCCGGGAATCTTGCCGTTGAAGCCGGCCAGCATCTGGAAGCTGAGGTTATTGTTGATGGTCCGGCGCTCGCCAAGCTGCGTGAGCACCTGGTTGAGCACGAAGGGCTGGTTGGGATCCGGGCGGTTATCCAGCAAACCGGCCAGTTCCGACGAAACCGGGAACACCTGGCTGTTGGTGCAGCCGCCGACCGGGCCGCAATTCAGGCCGAACTGGCCGCCGGGCAGATAATTATGGTTGGTCGTCCCGTCCGTATTGACCGACGATGGAATGCCGATCGTGCTGTTGCCCTGATAAATATCGCTGCCATGCGGGATCAGCGTGGCCCAGCCGCCCGTCGCCGGGGAGTAGAGGTTCACGGAGATGGTGTGCGTCTTGGCGAAATACCCCTGGGTGAAGAAGGAGATATCGTCCGTGACGTCATAATGGGCGGCGGCGAAAAGCGACCAGCGATCCTGCGGGATCGAGAGGACGTTGCCCAGATTATTCTCGGCGATCGTCCCGGCCGCCGTCATCTTGCGATAGAGACCGTCGAGCGGGCCGTTATAGCCATAGACGAGCGGCGTATAGGGCCGGCCCGGAATGGCCGGCAGCGACCCGTTGGTGAACAGGCTGTTGTCGCCATTCAGATAGAATGTCGTGGACTCCGGCACCGTGCCCGGCGTGGCGCCCTTGGGAACGAGCAGCGCATCGATGGCGGCTTGCGAGGGATTGTTGGTCAGCGCCGGATTGCTCGCCCAGGTGATGGACGTGGTCTGCAGACCGAGCGAGGCGTTGCCGCCGACGGTCGGGCTGGTCAGCAGCTTGCGATTGAAGCCGCGATCGACCTGCAGGATCTTCTCGCGCTCGAAATGCTCCAGGCCGAGCATGACATTGCCCCGGCCATCGTCGAAATTCGCGCCGGTGATCACCGATACGCGATATTCGCGGCCGTCCCCATATTGGGTGAGGGACATTTGCGCGTCGGCTTCCACTCCCTGGAAATTCTTCTTGAGGATGAAATTGACGACGCCGCCCACGGCGTCCGCGCCATAGGTGGACGACGCACCGCCCGTGATGATCTCGACCCGCTGGATCGCCGCGGACGGGATGGTGTTGAGATCGATCACGCCCGCGCCGTTGATCGGCGTGCCGCGGCGGCCATCGAGCAGCACGAGATTGCGGTTCGCGCCGAGCTGGCGAAGCGAGACCGTCGAGGCGCCCACAGTCGTGTTCGCGCTGGCCTGAAGCTCGCCGCCATTGAACTGGGTGAGCGCCGGCGCGAACTGCGGCAGCTTGTTGAGATTGGCTTCGAGATTGACCGAGCTGGTCTTCTCCAGCAGGCTGGAATCCACGGTCACGATCGGGCTGGTCGCGGTGAAGTCGCGGCGCACGATGCGCGAACCCGTAATCACGATATCGTCGCTGGCCGACTGTCCAACGTCCTGCGCCGGCAGATCATCCTGCGCATGCGCCGGGGACGCCAGGGCCATCCCCATCATCGCCACACTTGCCGATGCCAGCATCACAGCTTTCGGCGCGAATAAGTTGGCACAGGCCTCCCGCAAATACAAACCAGACATCATACACCCTCTCTGTTCCATTTTTTGTGGCGACTGAAATACGGCCGCCACATGCAAACCAATCATATTCAGAAGATTCTGTTATTTTTCATTTTTATCGACCCGAAGGCTATCAGAAGCCCGACAATATCCTGATAAAACCCGAAATTCATGGCATCATGAATGATCTATCCATGCCAATACATTCATATGTTCGATGATTGTCTATATGCTGCCGGCCTTCTTCTTTTTCGAAGACCCGTCATATCTTCCGTCACCTTGGCAACGGGTGCGATTTTGCCCCACCTCCCCCGATCTCGTTCCTGTGAAACGGACCTTTCCGGAACCGGGAATACGCTGTGTCGTGGCCGGAAACTTGCCTGTCTGTGCGGCAACTAGGACTGGAAGTGCAGATAGATAGGCTTCAAATGGTGTTGATATGACAACAACCGCGTTGTTGATCCTGCAACAGTGCGGGGCATTCCTTTGGGGGGCACTGGACAGGGTGGGGGTGCGCCGATAGCGTTGCTGTCTCGACGGCCGCGTACGCCAACAGGCACGCGGCCTCGAACGGGC
>Ga0182736_1000194_pt1 | contig 118901 bp, 105 predicted proteins | sample eDN5th30CKraftBY_FD_128882 | JGI IMG/M metagenome (GOLD analysis project Ga0182736, IMG submission 128882) | Enriched backyard soil microbial communities from Emeryville, California, USA - eDNA 5th pass 30_C Kraft BY (version 2) (version 2) | ecosystem: Environmental > Terrestrial > Soil >... | reverse complement strand
GCGACCGAGATATTGTCGATGCTGCGCGGCGGACAGGGGCCGGCGCCGATCGCCGCCGATCCGCAGATCGAGGCGGCGGTGCGTGGTCGGCTGGCGGCGATCGCGCGGGAGAATCCGGCCAGCCTCGACGACGGCAGCCTCTATGACCGGATCATCGCCGAGGTCGAGCGCCCGCTGATCGCGGCGATGCTCGAACGGCACGGCGGCAACCAGCTGCGCGCGGCGCGGGCGCTGGGGATCAACCGCAACACGCTGCGCAAGCGGCTGACCGATCTGGGTCTGGCCGGCGATATGCGACCGGGCGCGGCGATCGAGTGATGATTTCCGCGATTCTGTGTTTTGCGGGCAACAGTGATTGTGTAAACATGCAACGATGACGTCCGTCGCCGACCCGGTTACCGAAACGCCCGCTGTGCCCCGGCGGATCGGCATCACACCGGCGGTCGAATTTCTCGTGCTGGGCATCGCCGTGGCGGTGGCGCTGGCGAGCTGGCTGATCATCACCGGCAACGACGGCGCGCCGCGCCTGCTCAGCCCGCCGCTGGTCGCGCTGCTGCTCGTCGCCAACATGGTCCCCGACGTCGCGCTGCTGGTGCTGATCGGACGGCGGAGCGCGCTGCGCCGCGCGGCGCAATCGCCGCTGGCGGGGGAGGGGCGGCTCCACGTCCGGCTGGTCGCGCTGTTCTCCGTGCTGGCCAGCGTGCCGATGATCCTGGTGACGGTGTTCGCGTCGCTGCTGTTCCAGTACGGCGTCGAATTCTGGTCGTCCGACCGCGCGCGCGGGATGCTGGAGAACGCGCAGAGCCTGGCGCAACAATCCTATCAGGAGATGCTGAGCTACGTCGACAACGAGAATGTCGCGCTGGCGGAGGACATCCACACGATGCTGGTCGTCAAGCGCTGGCCGATCGACAGCCGCGAATTCGTCGCCACCTTTGGCCAGGACGTCTATCAACGAAGCCTGTCGGAGGCGGTGGTGTTCTCCGTCGCGCCGGATGGGCGGATCAATGCGCTGGCGCTGGTCAACCCCTATGAGCGCAGCCTGGAGACCGACATCGGCTCTGACGCAATCGCTCGACTGAAACGCGGCGAGCGCAGCGTCGTGTCGACCAGCCGCAAGCGCACGCAGTCGATCGCGCGGGTCGAGGGCACCGACCTCTACGTCTATTCCGCCCGTGTTTCCGGCGCGCAGGAGATGGCCGCGCGGATGAACCGCGCGCAGACGGTGCTGGCCGATTACCAGACGCTGCTGCAACGATCGCGCAGCCTTCAGCTTCGTTTCAACATCGCGCTGCTGTTCGTGTCGCTGCTGATCGTCGGCGCGGCGGTGTTCGTCGCGCTGGCGGTGGCGGATCGGCTGGTGCGACCGATCGGCGCGCTGGTCGACGCGGCGCAGCGCATCGCCGGCGGCGATCTCGCCGCGCGGGTGCCGGAGCCGAAGACCGACGACGAAATCGGCGTGCTCGCCAGCGCCTTCAACCGGATGACCGGACGATTGCAGCAGCAGACCGGTGCGCTGGTCGAGGCGACGTCGGCCGCCGACAGCCGCCGCGCGCTGATCGAGGCGGTGCTGTCCGGCGTCACCGCCGGGGTGATCGCGATCGGCGACGGGGGGACGATCCGGCTGATCAACAGCTCCGCGCTCGATCTGCTCCGGCCCGCCGACAGCCCGCTCGGCCGCCCGCTGGGGGAGGTCGCGCCCGAACTCGCCGCGCTGCTCGCCGGTGAGGCGCGCGAGGGCATCGTCCAGCTCACCGCCGGGGGAGAGGCGCGGACGCTGGCGGTGAAGATCACCCGCGACGAGGACGGCCACGTCCTGACCTTCGACGATATCACCCAGCAACTGCTCGACCAGCGCCGCGCGGCGTGGTCCGACGTCGCGCGGCGGATCGCGCACGAGATCAAGAATCCGCTGACCCCGATCCAGCTTGCCGCCGAACGGCTCCAGCGGCGCTACGGCAAGCTGGCGCCGGAGGCCGACACCACCTTTGCCCGGCTGACCGACACCATCGTCCGCCAGGTCGGCGATCTGCGCCGGATGGTCGACGAATTCTCGTCGTTCGCGCGGATGCCGAAGCCGGTGTTCCGCAGCGAATCGCTGCTCGATCTGGCGCGGCAGGCGGTGTTCCTGCACGAAGTCGCGCACCCCGCGATCCGCTTCGCGCTGTCGTACAAGGATCCGCCGCCGACGTTGATCTGCGACCGGCGGCAGATCGGGCAGGCGCTGACCAACATCGTCAAGAACGCGGTCGAGGCGATCGAGGGGCGTGAAGGCGAGGGGCTGCCCGTCGGCGAGATCGCCGTGGCGCTGGAGGCGGACGAGCGCAGCGTGACGGTGCGCATCGCCGACAATGGCGTCGGCCTGCCCGCCGAACGCGACCGCATCGTCGAACCCTATATGACCACGCGCAGCCGCGGCACCGGCCTGGGCCTCGCCATCGTCAAGAAGATCGTCGAGGAGCATTTCGGCACCATCGCCTTTGCCGACGGCCCCGATGAGCGCGGCACCGTGGTCACGCTCATCTTCGATTCGCTGATGCTGGCCGACGTGGCGAACGGCCAGCCCGACGATGCCGAAACCACCGATCCCAGCCCCGCCAATTTGACTCGACATCGGACCACCGCATGACCCTGGATATCCTCGTCGTCGACGACGAACTCGACATTCGCGAACTCGTCTCCGGGGTGCTTGAGGACGAAGGCTATGAGACGCGCACCGCCGCCGACAGCGATGCCGCGCTCGAGGCGATCGCGGCGCGGCGCCCCAGCCTGGTGCTGCTCGACGTGTGGTTGCAGGGATCGCGGCTCGACGGGCTCGACCTGCTCGACGAGATCAAGCGGCGCGATCCGTCGATCCCGGTGCTGGTGATTTCCGGCCACGGCAACCTCGACACCGCCGTCGCGGCGATCCGGCGCGGCGCGTCGGACTTCATCGAGAAACCGTTCGAGGCCGAACGGCTGCTGCTGCTGGTCGAACGCGCGACCGAGACCGAGCGGCTGAAGCGCGAGGTGGCGAGCCTGCGCGCCTCGGTCGGGCGCGAGACCGATCTCAACGGCAGTTCGGCGGCGATCAACACGGTGCGCGCGACGTTGAAGCGCGTCGCCTCGACCGGCAGTCGGGTGCTGATCACCGGCGGCGCCGGCGTCGGCAAGGAAGTGGCGGCACGGTTGCTCCACGGCTGGAGCGGGCGCGCCAACGCGCCGTTCGTGGTGGTCAGCGCGGCGCGCATGACGCCCGAGCGCGTCGACGAGGAGCTGTTCGGCATCGAGGACGGCAGCGGCGATCTGGTCCGGTCCGGCCTGCTCGAACAGGCGCACGGCGGCACGCTGTTCCTCGATGAGATCGCCGACATGCCGATCGCTACCCAGGCGCGCATCCTGCGCGTGCTGACCGACCAGAGCTTCAGCCGGGTCGGCGGGCAGCGCATCGTCAAGGTCGACGTGCGCGTCGTGTCCGCCACCGCGCGCGACCTGAACGATGAGATCGCCGAGGGCCGCTTCCGCGAGGATCTCTATTATCGGCTCAACGTGGTGCCGGTGGCGATCCCGCCACTGTCGGAGCGGCGCGAGGACATCCCCGCGCTGATCGAGCATTTCGTCGCCCATTACGCCAGCGAACGCCGCGTGCCGACGCCCGAGGTCGCCCCCGACGCGATGGTCGCGCTGCAAAGCTATGAATGGCCGGGCAACGTCCGCCAGTTGCGCAACGTCGTCGAACGCACCGTGATCCTGGCGCCGGGCAACCGCATCGGGCGGATCGACCTCGACCTGCTCCCGCCCGAGGTATTGGGGCAGGCGCGCGAAGGGGACGGTGGCATCGGCGCCACCGCGATCATGGGCGCGCCGCTGCGTGAGGCGCGCGAGAGTTTCGAGCGCGAATATCTGCGCGTCCAGATCCGTCGCTTTTCCGGCAATATCTCGCGCACCGCCAGCTTCATCGGCATGGAGCGATCCGCGCTGCACCGCAAACTCAAGCTGTTGGGCATCACCGACACCCGCGACGATTGATCGCAGCCGGGGACGACGCGGGTGCTGGACGGCCCCGGTTCCGATCCCTAGATTGTGCCGAACAAAAACGCGGGGAACGGCCCGCCAAAACCAAGGAGCCGATCATGGCCGACAAGCAGACCTCTCTCCAGGACCTCTTCCTCAACGCGCTGCGCAAGTCCAAGACCCCGGTGACGATGTTCCTCGTCAAGGGCGTCAAGCTGCAGGGCATTGTCACCTGGTTCGACAATTTCTCCGTGCTGTTGCGCCGCGACGGCCAGTCGCAGCTGATCTACAAGCACGCGATCTCGACGATCATGCCGTCCGGCCCGCTGGATGTCGCCGCGATCGTCAGCGCGGTGGGCGAAAGCAACCACAAGCAGCCGGTATTGCAGGAGGTTTTCCTGAACGCCGTGCGCCGGCAACAGGAAAGCGTGACGATGTTCCTGGTCAATGGCGTCATGCTTCAGGGCGGGATCGTCGCGTTCGACCTGTTCTGCATGCTGCTCCAGCGCGAGGGGCTGTCGCAGCTTGTCTACAAGCATGCGGTGTCGACCGTTCAGCCGGCCAATCCGCTCAACCTGGCCGACGAACAGGCCGGCGACGACGAGTAGTTCCATGAGCACCGGCTTCGATCGCGACGCGCAGGATTTCGCGCGTGGCGCGCGCGCGATCGTCGTGCTGCCCGATCAGGGCGGCGCGATGCGCGATGCCGACGCGCGGCTGGAGGAAACCGCCGGGCTGGCGCTGGCGATCGGGGTGGAGGTGCGCGCCAAGATCGCCTTTCGCGTGCGCGCGCCCAAGCCGGCGACGCTGATCGGCAGCGGGCAGGTCGAGCAACTGGCCGAGACGGTCAAGGCGGACGACATCTCGCTTGCGGTGTTCGACGCCAGCCTGACCCCGGTGCAGCAGCGCAACCTGGAAACCGGGCTGGGCTGCAAGGTGATCGACCGTACCGGGCTGATCCTCGAGATCTTCGGGGAACGCGCGCGCACCGCCGAGGGGCGGTTGCAGGTCGAACTGGCCCACCTCGACTATCAGGCCGGGCGGCTGGTGCGCAGCTGGACCCACCTTGAGCGGCAGCGCGGCGGCTTCGGCTTCCTCGGCGGCCCCGGCGAGACGCAGATCGAGGCCGATCGCCGCTTGATCCGCGACCGCATGGCGCGGCTGCGGCGTGAACTCGACAGCGTGACGCGCACGCGCGGGCTGCACCGCGACCGGCGCCAGCGCGCGCCCTGGCCGGTGATCGCGCTTGTCGGTTACACCAACGCGGGAAAATCGACGCTTTTTAACCGGTTTACCGGCGCCGACGTCATGGCGGAGAACCTGCTGTTCGCCACGCTAGACCCGACATTGCGCCAGATCAGCCTGCCGGGGATCGACAAGGCGATCCTGTCCGACACGGTCGGATTCGTCTCCGACCTGCCCACACAGCTGGTCGCCGCGTTCAAGGCGACGCTGGAGGAAGTGGTGTCGGCCGACCTGCTGATCCACGTCCGCGACATCGCTCACCCCGATAGCGACGCCCAGCGCGCCGACGTCGAGAAGGTGCTCAGCGAGATCGGCGTGGCCGAGACGACGCCGCGGATCGAGGCGTGGAACAAGCTCGACCTGCTTTCGCCCGAACGCCGCGACGCGGTGCTGGCCGACGTCGCGCGGCGTGACGAGGTGGTCGCAGTATCGGCGTTGAGCGGGGAAGGGGTCGACGCGCTGATCGCGGCCGTCTCCGAACATCTGACGCAGGGGCACCGGCGCTATACCATCCCGGTGGCGGCGGGCGACGGCGCGGCGGCGGCGTGGCTCCACGCCCATGGCGAGGTGCTGGGGCGCGAGGAGGATGGCGACGCCGCGGTCTACGAGGTGCGCATGGCGCCGCGCGATTATGAGCGGTTCCTGCAACGATAGGAGGTGAGGGGTGGTGGGATGGCCGGCTGCGGCGGGGATGCTGCTGATGACAGCGCAGGCTGCCGCGCCTTCGCCTACACCGTCGCCACTCGCTCCCGCAGGTAAGTGGACTGTGGATTACAGCCCTACCGGTTGCACTTTGTCGCGAGATTTTGCCTACGAGCGCGAGACAATGGTGTTCGGATTTCGGCCGACACCGCTGATGGCCAATGGCGATATCTCTCTGATCTCGACCGGCGGAGAGGTGACGCGCGCGCCCCATGGGACGGGCAAGCTCATTCTGATGCCGATGATGCGGGAAATGGCGACGCGATGGGTCAGTGGACCGCTGACGGACGGTCGAAACGGGGTGTTGTTTCGCGCCGACGATAAAGCGTTCTGGGACGCCTTGCCACAAGCGACGGACATCCGGCTCGAGTTCGAGCGCGGTACGCCGATCACCCTGACGTTGGGGCCGATGGACAAGGCGGTCGCCGGCGTCCGAACCTGTGCGGACTCGTTACTGCGCCATTGGGGCGTCGACCCTTCGGCAATGGTCGGAGGCCATGCGGAGACGCCCTTCGTCGCAAAATGGTTCAATAACAATGATTACCCCGCCGAAGCGAGAAGGCAGGGTAAGCAAGGCCGTGTCCACGCCGTAGCGACGTTCGACCGGACAGGTGCTGTGATCGAATGCCGGGTGGTGGCCAGTTCGGGGGTCGCGGCGCTCGATAACAAGACCTGCGATCTGGTGCGTTTGCGCGGAAGGGTTCCCGCCGCCGGCGCCGGGGAGGCCGACGTCCGCTTCCTGTACATGCCGGTGCGCTGGGCGATCTGATAGCGAGTACCGACCGCACCCTGCGGCTGGCCCGAACGATGCGCGCTAGAGAAGTTCGATTGATGGTCCCAGGATGACCGCAAACCCCGCAAGAACCAACGCGCCGGCACCAAACACCACCCAGTTGCGTGCGATGCGGAAATCCTTGGCCTCGCCGCTATCGCTCACGGCATAGCCGACCGAGATCAGCCCGGCCAATCCGCCGAACGATGACGCCGCCGCCGACAGGATCGTGATCAGCAGGCCGACCGGGTTGAGCAGCCCGACCAGCACCGCCGACGCACCCGCGACCACATAGTATCCGTGGGCGATGCGCCGCCGGGTGCCACGGGTGTCCGGGCCGGTGCCCAGCATCGTGTTCAGCGCGCGGATCGCCGCGAACACCAGCAGGATATAGGCGCCGATCCCAAAGACGATCTCACCCAGCCGGATCGGGATCGCGCCGGGCAGGGTGGCGAGCGATCCGCCGGTCCCGGTGCCAAGGTCGCCAAAGCCCGACACGCCCGAAAAGCAGAAATAGCCGGCGGCGACGAACGCCTGCCCGACCCAGACATACCACAGCACCAGCCGGGCAAGATCACCGCGCGCGCGGCGCCACAAGGCATAGGCGACCAGCGCCGCCACCGTATTGACGCCCACGCCGGCGATGGCGACGACGATGTCCCGCCACCCGGCCAATCCCTCGCAATCGACGTAAAATGCGCCGATCGTCGTCACCCGGCCGCCCTGCACCGCGCAGGCGGCGGCATGTCCGCCGATCTCGTGCCACATCGTCGACAGTGGGATCAGCAGCATCGCCAGGCCGATGATCGTCACCAAGTCGATCCGCTGCTTCATCGCTTATGCCTCCTGACGGAACCGGCGTCGGGGCGGGGATCATGTCATGGACTTGGCGGTCACCCAAAGCGATTCCTTGGCATCGAGGTCGAGCGCGACGAAGGCGTCGCCCGCCGCCGCCTCCATCGCGCGGAAACGCCGCTCGAACTTGGCATTGCCCGCGCGCAGCGCCGCTTCGGGATCGATCCCCAGCTTGCGCGCCCAATTGACCACCGCGAACAGCAGGTCGCCGATTTCCTCGGCGCGCTCGGCATCGGTGGCGGCGGCGGTGACCTCGGCGATTTCCTCGTCGATCTTGGCGCGGGCGCCATCCGCGTCCGGCCAGTCGAACCCGGTACGCGCCGCGCGCTTTTGCAACTTTTCGGCGCGGAGCAGCGCGGGTAGGCCGATCGCCACCCCGGCCAGCGCGCTGCCATCGGGCTTGGCGGCGCGTTCCTCGGCCTTGATCGCTTCCCAGAGGTGATGGCCGCCCTCGGCCGCGTCGCCAAAGATGTGCGGGTGGCGGCGCTCCATCTTGTCGCTGATCGCGGTGACGACATCGTTCAGCGCGAACAGCCCAGCTTCCTCGGCGATGCGGCTGTGAAACACGACCTGGAGCAAGAGGTCGCCCAATTCGTCCTTCAGGTCGGGCATATCGTCGCGCGCGATCGCGTCGGCGACCTCATAGGCCTCCTCGACGGTGTACGGCGCGATCGTCGCAAAGGTCTGGACCGTATCCCATTCGCACCCGTTCTCGGGGTCACGCAACCGCGCCATGATCGCCACCAGCCGCTCGATCATGAGGGGGCTCCTTTCGCCAAATCCATAAGACCGATAATATACATTATGTAAATTATGCGCCGGTATCGCGGGGTGGATGCTGTCCCTCCCGCCGGGGATCGAGCACCAGCGTGCGGCCCTCGACCCGCCACGACCCCAGCCGCGACAGAAAGTTCATGCCCAGCACGTCCATGTCGCCGAACGCCGGTGACACGACCACGCTCAGGTCGCGCGTTTCCAACCCGGCGATGGCCAGCCGCGCGACGCGGCCGCGCTCGGCCTTGACGCTGCCGTTCGCGGTTTCGATCACCACCGGAAAGCCATCCTCGCCAACCTTGATCCCGGCGCGGCGCGCGGTTTCCTGGGACAAGGCAGTCACGGTCGCGCCGCTGTCGATCAGCATCCGCCGGGCATAGCCGTTGAGTTGTACCCGCGCCCAGAAATGGCCGTCCTCGCTCATCGCGATGCGGACGGTTTCGCCTTCGACGGTCTGCCCGCCGAGCCCGAGACGGTCCGCCGTGGTCGTCACCAGCGCTTCGATCTGCTCGCGCTGGGTCATCGCGATGACGATCAGCCCGATGATCGCAGCCCAGGCGATCAGCGAACGCAGGATCGAACCGATCGACGCGCGTTGTGCCACCAGCGCGCTCACCGCGAGGACCAGCGCGCCGATCGCCCAGAGATAATTGGCCGACTGGGCGGTCACAGTCGGATCTCCAGCCCGTCATAGCCCGGCTCGATTCCCCGCGGGAGTTCGGCGACCAGCGTCGCATAGTCCATCGACTGATCCATATGGGTCAGCACGCTACGCCCGGCGCCCAGCGCGGCAGCCCAGCCGACGGCCTGATCGAGCGTCGGATGGGTCGGATGCGGCGCGCGGCGCAGGGCATCGACGATCCACACATCGCTGTCCTTATACAGAGTTTGCATGGATTCAGTTAAGATATTGAAATCCGTAGCGTAAGATATGCTCTTCCCACTGGAGACAAAGCGCAATCCCGCCGATGTGATGCTGCCATGCGGCTGATCCACGACCGCTACCGCGATATCGCCGATGCGCAGCGTGTCGGGGAGTTCCTCAAGGTCGATCGTCGCCGGATAGCCGTCGCCGCCGGTCACCGCATAGGCGAAGCGATCGCGCAGCACCGCCGCCGTCGCCGCGCGCGCATAGCCCGGCACCGGGGCGCGGCGCGCATGGAACAGCCGGCGCACGTCGTCGATGCCGTGGGTGTGGTCGGCATGATCGTGGGTCCAGATGATCGCATCGACCTCCGCGACATTGGCGTCGAGCAGCTGCGCGCGCAGGTCCGGCCCGGTATCGACCAGGATGCGGGTCGTCGCGCTCTCGATCAGGATCGACACCCGCGTGCGCCGGTTCCTCGGCTCGGCAGGGTCGCACGCGCCCCAGTCGTTCCCGATCCGCGGAACCCCCGAGGAGGTTCCGCAACCGAGGATGCGGACTTTCACGCGGCGCCCGTCTTGGCGAACAGGCGGTGGAAATTGACGCGGGTCGCCTCGGCCAGTTCGTCGGCATCCTCGCCGCGCAGCCCGGCCAGGAAGCGACAGGTGTCGGCGACGAACGCCGGCTCGCCCGGCTTGCCGCGATGCGGGACGGGGGCCAGGAACGGCGCGTCGGTCTCGATCAATAGCCTATCGCGCGGCAGCCACGCCGCGGTTTCCTGAAGATCGCGCGCGTTCTTGAACGTCACGATCCCCGAAATCGAGATGTAGAAGCCCAGGTCGAGCGCGGTCCGCGCGAAATCGGCGCTGGCGGTGAAGCAATGGATCACCCCGGGGAACGCCCCCTTCCCCAGCTCGTCGGCGAGGATCGCGGCGGTGTCCGCCTCCGCATCGCGCGTGTGGACGACGATCGGCAACTGGGTGTCGCGGCACGCCGCCAGATGCGCGCGAAAACTGGCCTGCTGGCGTTCGCGATCGCTGTGATCGTAATAATAGTCGAGCCCGCTTTCCCCGATCCCGACGACGCGCGGGTGCTGCGCACGCGCGATCAGCTTTGCGGTGTCGACATGGCTGTGCTGGTCGGCCTCATGCGGGTGAATGCCGACCGTCGCCCACACATCATCCTCGCGCTCGGCGACAGCGAGGACGTCGTCCCACTCGCTCTCGCGCGTGGCGATGTTGAGCATCGCGACCACGCCGGAGGCGCGCGCGCGCGCGATCACCGCATCCTGCTGTTCGGCCAATCCCTTGTAATTCAGGTGGCAATGGCTGTCGGCCAGCCTCATGCCGCCGGCTCGCTCAGTTCCAGGCGGGGGAACACGCCGCTGGGCGCGGGCAACGCGATGCCTGCCGCGATCGGCCGGGCCAGCGCGCCGAAATCGCGCACGTCAGCCTCCTGCCCGAGCAGGTCGAGCAGCTTGTCGGCGCTGGCCGGGATCGCCCAGCGCGCCATGATCGCGATGCGGCGCACCGCCTCCGCCGTGTAATAGAGGATGGTGTCCGCGCGCGCCGGATCGGTCTTGCGCACGCTCCACGGCGCCTGATCGGCGAAATACTGGTTGGCGTCACGTGCCGCCGCCCAGATCGAGTCGAGCGCGGCGTGGATCGCCAGATCGCCCATCGCCGCGTGCAGCCCCGCCTCTGCGGCATCGACACTCTCGACCAGCGCCTCCTCCGCCCCGCTCGGCGCGCCCGCCGCCGGCACCTTACCGTCGCAATTCTTGGCGATGATCGACAGGCAGCGTTGTGCGAGATTGCCAAGGTTGTTGGCGAGATCGGCGTTGCAGCGCGTGACGATCGCGTCCTCGGAATAGCTGCCGTCCTGGCCGAAGCTTACCTCTCGCAGCAGGAAATAGCGCAGTGGGTCGACGCCAAAGCGATCGGCCAGCTCGATCGGGTCGGTGACGTTGCCGACCGATTTCGACATCTTCTCCCCCCGGTTGAGCAGAAAGCCGTGGCCGAACACCTGACGCGGCAACGCGATCTTCGCTGACATCAGGAACGCTGGCCAGTAAACGGCATGAAAACGCACGATATCCTTGCCAATCAAATGCAGGTCGGCGGGCCAGTACTTCGCCAGCGGATCACCGGCGTCGGGATAGCCGGTACCGGTCAGATAGTTGGTCAGCGCGTCGACCCACACGTACATCACGTGGCCCGGACTGCCCGGCACCTTCACCCCCCAGTCGAAGCTGGTGCGCGACACCGACAGGTCGGACAGTCCGCCCTCGACAAAGCGCAGGATCTCGTTGCGGCGCGCCTCCGGCCGGATAAAGTCGGGGTTGGCGGCATAGTGATCGAGCAGCGGCTGCTGATATTTCGACAGGCGGAAGAACCAGGTCTCCTCGGCGGTCCATTCCACCGGCGTGCCCTGCGGCGACAGTTTGACGCCCCCTTCCCCCTCGACCAGTTCCTTCTCGTCGTAGAACGCCTCGTCGCGGACCGAATACCAGCCCTCATAACGATCGAGATACAGGTCGCCGGCGTCGGCCATCGCCTGCCAGATCGCCTGGCTGGCAGTGTGATGATCGGGCTCCACCGTGCGGATGAAACGATCATAAGAGATATTCAGACGATCATCCATCGCCTTGAAATATCCAGACATTTCATCGGCCAGCGCGCGCGTCTCTACGCCGCGGTCGCGCGCGGTCTGCACCATCTTAAGCCCATGTTCGTCCGTGCCGGTCTGGAACCGCACGTCACGCCCCGCCTGTCGCTGATAGCGCGCGATGGCGTCGGCGGCGATCGCTTCATAGGCATGGCCGATGTGGGGCCGTCCGTTGGGATAGCTGATCGCGGTGGTGATGTAATAGGGTTCGGCCATCCTCGCGCTCTAGAACAGCCGCCCGCGCGAGAAAACCCTGCGTCCCGTCCTTAACGACGCGGGGCGAGCCGGGCGACCAGCCCGCCCATCTCGAACGCGGTGGTCGATACGTCGAGCGACTGGGCGACCGATGCCCGTGCCAGGTCGACCGCGGCGTCATAGGCGTCGAGCGCGTCGCGCAACGCCGTGCCCGCCAGATCGCGCGCGCGTTCGGCGATGAAGCCCGGCACGCGCTCCAGAAACGCCTCGTAACGCGGCTGTGCCGATTTGAGCGCCAGCGCGCGCGCCAGCCGGGCGCGGCGGCTGTTGTGCGGATCGCCGTCGCGCGCGATCGCCGCCAGATCCTCATCGAGCCCGCCCAGGTCGAGCCCCGCGAAGCGCAGCGCCCGCCCCGGTGATCCCGCGCCGATCCGCACCAGCGCCGCGCGCTCGCCAGCGCTCGCCTCCGGCAATTCGGCGTCGAGCACCGCCGCGACCTCGGCCTCGTTCAGCGGATCAAAGCGCAACAGCCGGCACCGCGACCGGATCGTCGGCAGCAATCGGCCCGGCGCGTGGCTGACCAGCAGGAAGATCGTACCCGCCGGCGGTTCCTCCAGATTCTTGAGCAGGGCGTTGGATGCGCCGGGGCGTTCGAGATCGTCGATCGAATCGATGACGATCACCCGCCGTTCGGACAGCGCCGGCTTGGTCGCCAGCATCGGTTGCAGCGCGCGTACCTGTGCGATCGGGATCGATCGGGCCAGCTCCGCGACGGGCTTGTCGTCCTTGGGCAGCCGCTTCATCACGCGGTAATCGGGGTGTGCGCCCGATGCGATCAGCGCGGCGGTCTTGTGTTCGGGGGGGATGGCCAGACCCGGCGGCAATGTGCCGGGCGCCGCCGCCTCCGCCAGCATCCGCGCCGCCGCCGCCGCCGCGAATCTGGCTTTCCCGATTCCTTCCGGGCCTGCGATCAACCATGCATGATGCAGCGCGCCGCCCGCCATCGACGCCAGAAAAGCCTCGACCGCCGCCGCGTTGCCGACGAGTGACGTCATGGCAGCAGATCGGCGATATGCTCGATCAGACGCGCGGTGACGTCATCGGCCTCGCCGGTGGCGTCGATCAGCCGCACCCGATCCGGCTCGCGATTGGCGATCCGGCGAAACGCCGCCGCGACGTCCTGATGAAAGGCCGGCCCGCGCGCGGCAAAGCGGTCGAGCGCGCCGGCATCGCGCACCGATGCGCGCGCCGCGCCCTCATCCGGCCCGATCTCCAGCACCAGCGTGCGGTCGGGCAACAGCCCCTTCGAACCAAAGCCGTGCAGCGCCAGGATCGCGGCGTCGTCGATCCCCTGTGCACCCTGATAGGCGCGGGTCGAATCGATGAACCGGTCGCAGATCACCCAGGCGCCAGCCTCGATCGCCGGCCTGATCGTGCGTTCGACATGATCGGCGCGCGCGGCGGCGAACAACAATGTCTCGCTATGCGCGCTCCACCGCGTCACCGCGCCGGCCAGCAGCAGCGCGCGGATCGCTTCCGCCCCCTCGCTGCCCCCCGGCTCGCGCGTCACCCGCGCGTCGATGCCCTGCCGGCCGAGCGCCTCGGCGAGCCTGGTGGCCTGGGTGGACTTGCCGGCGCCCTCGCCGCCTTCAAGGCTGATGAAGCGGCCGGCGGTCACGCGCCGAACAGCGACTTGAACCCCGCCCAGGCACGGCCAAAGAAGCCCGCCTCGCCCACCGCGGTTTCTGCGACCAGCGGCAGCGTCTGCGCCGGGCCGTCGGCGGGCTGGACGATCAGGTCGGCGATGTGCTGGCCCGCGGCGATCGGCGCCTTGATCGGGCCTTGATACACCACCTTCGCGGTGACGTTGGGCGATGTACCCGCCGCGACCGCGATCGCGAGGTCGCGCGGCGCGATCAAACCGACCTCGGCCGCGCTGCCCAACTGGACGGTGGCGGTGGTGACGCGCCTGCCCTTGGCGACCACCGGCTGCGCCTTCCACGCGCGGAAGCCCCAGTTCATGAACTTGACCGATTCCTCGATCCGCTGGTTGAAACCGGTCAGGCCGGCGACGACCATCACCAGCCGGCGGCCGCTCTGTTCGGCCGACCCGGTGAAGCCATAGCCGGCCTCTTCGGTATGCCCGGTCTTGAGCCCATCGGCCCCGGCGACCCTTCCAAGCAGGGGATCGCGGTTGGCCTGGGTGATGTCCGCCCCGGCGCCCAACGTCTTGCCCCAGGTGAAGCTCGGCAGCGAATAATATTTCTTGTAGAGTTGCGGATGCTCCTCGATCGTCGCCTGCGCCACCTTGGCCAGATCGCGCGCGGTGACATAGGTCACGCCGCCGTCGGGCCAGCCGTTCGAATTACCGAAATGACTGTTCTTCAGCCCCAGTTGCGCCGCGCGCTGGTTCATCAGGTTGGAAAAGGCCTGCTCGGTCCCCGATATCCCTTCCGCCAGCACGACGCAGGCATCGTTGCCCGACAGCGTCACGATCCCCTTCAAAAGATTGTCGACGCTGACCTTCTCACCGGTTGAGAGGAACATCGTCGAACCCGCTGACGGGCCGTGCCATTGCTTCCACGTTTCGGGCCGCACCTCGAACTGGGTGTCGAGCTTCAGCTCGCCCTTCTTGATCAGGTCGAACGCCACCAGCACCGTCATCATCTTCGCCATCGATGCTGGCGGCATCCGGCGGTCGGCGTCCTTGGCGTACAGCTCGGCGCCCGACGACAGGTCGATCATATAGGCCACTGGCGCCGGGGTATCGAACGACGGCGCTGCGGCGACCGTGGGATAGGCGATCGCGATCGCAAGGACGGGGGCGATGGCGGCGGCGATATGGTTGCGGGTCATGGTACTCACTAACATTCGGGTGGGCGGGATCAATTCGAGCGGACGACGCGGGCGTCGGGGTAGCCCTTGCGTGCGGCGGTGGCGCGGCCTTGCGCCGCGGCGGCGGCATCGGGGTACGGCCCCAGGCGGACGCGGTAGACGGCGCCGGCGGCCTCCACGTTGCCGCCCAGCGACTTCGCCAGCGCCTGCGCCCGAACGCGGCTGGAGAGCGCGGCGACCTGGACATAATAGCCCCCAGCCGCCGGCCGCGCGACCGCGGGTGTCGGCGGCTGAGGCTGCGCCCGCGGCTGGGGCGGAGGCGCGGCCGGACGGGGAATCGGTTTGGTCAGCGCCGGTTGCGGCGACGTGCGAACCGGCGGCGGCTGGCGATCGGGCTTCGCCACGGCGGCCGGCTTCGCCGCGACCGGCAGCGGCGCGAGGCGTTTGCGTAACGGGACCAGCAGCGCGCTGGGCGCATCGCCGCGTCCCGATGCCGCCTGTCCGGCAGCCAGCAGCGCCGCATCCTGCGGACCGGGGACGACGCGGCGCACCCGCACCGGCGCCGGTTCGCTGGCGATCCCCAACGCGCCGGCCGCGCCCGGCGACAACAGCACCAGTCGCTCGGCGGAGCCATTGCCGGTCACCACCGCCAATATCGTGCGTCCGCTATCCAAGGCGGTCACCTCGACATAGCTGCCCGGTGACAGCGCGGAGCTGGCCACCGAAATTCCGCCCATATCGGCCAGCCCGGCATAACCGACCTCATCGTAGCGCACCTCGCCCGGCGCCGGCTGCGACGATCCGCGCGGCCCCGCCCCCGCCGGCTCCTGAAACGCCGCCTGTGGCGCACCCTGCGCGTTCGCGGCGCCGCCCAGCGCGATCAGGCCGATACCCCATAGGCTAATTTGCGATTTCATCGGCCAGCAGCCCTACCGAAAGCGCGTAGAAATTCGAGCAATTATAATCGAGGATCACCCGATAGTTGCCGGTGAGCAGGTAGGCGGTGCGCCCCGGCCCGTCCGGTTCGAGCAGCGTCGCCAGCACATTGTCCGCCGGCCAGCCGCGCCCCTGCGGCACCATGCCCAGAGCGCGCCATTCGCGCATCGTCTTCCACCGGCTGTGGCGTTCCTGCACGCGCGGGCAGCGCGGGCTGACCGTGGTGGTGCGCATCGCCGCGCGATTGAATCCCGTCGGCACCGTCACCGCGATCCCCCACGGCTGCCCCGGCCGCCAGCCCGCATTGACGAAGTAGTTGGCGATCGACGCCAGCGTATCCGCCTCGCTGGTCCAGATGTCCGCCTTGCCGTCGCCGTCGCCATCGCGCGCCAGCCGCAGATAGACCGATGGCAGGAATTGCGGCCCGCCGAACGCCCCCGCCCAGCTTCCCACCAGCTTTTCGCGCGCGACGCCGCGGTCGATCATCTTGAGTGCCGCGATGAACTCGCCGGTGAACAGCTCGCGCCGCCGCCCTTCATAGGCCAGTGAGGCCAGGCTGCGCGGCAGGTCGAACCCGCCCATCACCCGCCCGTAATTGGTTTCATGCCCCCAGATCGCGACCATGATCTGTTCGGGGACACCGGTTTCCGCCTCGATCCGCGCCAGCTTGCCGCGTGCGCGCTGATAGGCCGCGCGCCCGGCGTTGATCCGCGCCGCGTCGACGTGCTGCGCCTTGTACGGGGCAAAGGGAGAGATCGGCGCATTGGGCGCGGTTTCCGGCTGGCCGCGATCGAGCTGGATGACGCGCGGGTTATAGGTCAGCGTCGGCGCCACCGCGTCGAACGTCGCCGCCGACACGCCCTGCGCCACCGCCTGCCCACGGATCGAGCGGAGAAAGGCCTGAAACCCCTCCTGATCCTGCGCGCAGGCCGATCCGCTGGCGAACAGGGCGCCCGCCAACACTCCGCCCAGCCCCAGACGCTTGCCCAGACCCTGGCCCAAACGACGTCGCACATGACGCCAGCGAACGCTTACCCCCGACATGCGCGCATGTTGCCACAGCGAACGCGCGCCGCGAACCCCCCATGTCTCGCGACTTGCACAAATGGTCGCGTCCCCGGTAAGCGGGCGCACCGCGCACCAGTGCGAACGGGTCGCCCCCGCGCGGGGCTGTGGAAGAGTGTCCGAGTGGTTTAAGGAACCGGTCTTGAAAACCGGCGAGCGGGCAACCGTTCCGTGGGTTCGAATCCCACCTCTTCCGCCAGCCGCCTGCAAGCGGAAGCGAACGGCACCCCAAGCCCAAGAGCGCCGCGTGCTGGCAGCGTCAATACGGAAGGAGTTCTGTCCCCGCTGCTGGCCCCGATGTTCGTTGGCGAGGGGTCGGTGGCCTTAACCATGATCGCGGAGTCAAAATGAAACCTCCCGCAACCTAGTCATGTGGCACGGTCTTCCGCCCCTTCTCAATCTTCGCAACTCGACGCTGGAGGTTGCGCAGGCTCAATTCAGGTCACGCGCCGACCAGCGCCTCGAAGCTGTCGAGCGACAGGGGTGTGCGGAATTCGCAGCCGGCCTCGAAATCATTGGCCCAAGCGACGCGTGCGGCCACCTGCCCCACGCCGCGCAGGGTCAACCAGATATGGCTGTCGGTCTTCAGCGCGGAAAAGGTCTGCAACCGCGCGCCGTGCAGCGACAGGTTGATCACCTTGCACAAGGCGCGATCGAGCCCGCCGCGCCCGACCTTTGCATCGAGCGAAACGGGCGCGCGGGGCGAACGGCGGGGATTGAGCCGGGCCGGCTCATATTCCGCAGCGAAGTGGACTGGTTCGACGGGGCTGTACATGCCCCGAAGCTAGGACTTCAATGGTTAAGGCGGCGTTATCCACGCCGCCCTGTCCACCGCTTTCCCGCTTACTTCTTGGCGAGGCTGAGGCCGCCGAAACGCTTGTTGAAGCGCGCGACCTGGCCGCCCGCGTCGAGCAGCTGCTTGTTGCCGCCGGTCCACGCCGGATGCGCCAGCGGATCGATGTCGAGCTGCATCGTGTCGCCTTCCTTGCCCCAGGTGGAGCGGGTCTCGAACACGGTGCCGTCGGTCATCTGCACCTTGATGGTGTGATAATCGGGATGGGTATCTTTCTTCACGTCTCAAGCTCCTGAAGCGGCTGGTTTCCGACCAGCCAAAAGGAAGGCGCGCGCCTAGCAGCGCTACGCGGCGAACGCAACCGGGGCCGCATGATCGGGTTACCGATCACCGCGTGCGAGGATACCGGCTACCCTCCAACCCCGCGTCATTCCCCGCAGGCGGGAATCCGTTCAGGCTGACGTCGCGTCTCAAGGCATGACCTGCGGCAACCGATTGCCGCCTGCGCGGGAGTGACGCGGGTGATGTGGCGGCCGCCCCGCTACCGCGCGATCAGGCGGCCGGCGGGTCGGCGATCATCGCGGTGAACTCGCACTCGGTGGCGAGCTGGCCGTCGATCAGCGCGCGCCCGGCGAACTTGCACACGCGCGCGCGCTTCTGCACGAACTCGACCTCAAGCCGCAGCAGCACGCCGGGTTCTACCGGCTTGCGGAACTTCACGCCGTCGATCGACATGAAATAGACCAGCTTGCCCGATCCGGCGAGGCCCAGGCTCTCCACCGCGAGCACGCCGGCGGCCTGCGCCAGCGCCTCGACCTGAAGCACGCCGGGCATGATCGGACGTCCGGGGAAGTGCCCCTGGAAAAAGCCTTCGTTGATCGTCACCGCCTTGATCGCGACGATCGACCGGTCGAGGATCAATTCCTCGACGCGGTCGACCAGCAGCATCGGATAACGGTGCGGCAGCGCCGCCATCACCCGGCCGATGTCGAGCGGGCCGACAGCGGTGGCGGGGGACGCGGCGGCCGGCGTTACCGGATCGGTCACCGGCCCTGCGGACGCGCCGGCGCCGGTGCGGCGGGGGCAGGCGCGGCCGGGGCGGCGCCCTGTTCCTGGCCGCCCGGCTGCCAGTTCGCCGGCGGAGTCGTGCTCACCGACGGCACGAGACGGTCGAGTTCGGTGGTGATGTCGGCGGTGATGTCGGCGGTCGGCTGGGCGAACAGCGCGGCGTCCGGACGCAGCAGCAGTTGCACGTTCTTGCGGGTGGTGGCGGCGGTCACCGCCGCGCTCAGCTGTGCCTGGATCTGCTCGAGCGCATAGGCCTGGGCGCGCTGCGCCGGAGCGGTCAGGCGGCCGAGTTCCTGGTTGCCGGCGGTTTCCTTGGTCTGGATCGCCTGGGCCTGGGTGCGCAGCGCCGCCTCGTTGGCGTTCGGCGCGTTCCGCGCGGTCTCAAACGCGGCGTAGAGCGGCTGGAGTTCGGTGGCGATCGCCTTGCGGCGCGCCTCCGCCTGGTCGAGCTGGGTCTTGTAGGTGGTCTGGATCTGCTGCTGTGCGGCGGTCCACGCCTTGCTGCGGCCGACGGCCCCTTCCGGGTTAGCGACGGCGATGCCCGCCACCTGCGCCTGCGCCGGCGCGACCAGGGCGACGGTGCCCGGAATCGCCGCGGCGGCGGCGAGCAGAATCATCTTGAAGGTCTTCATCAGAACTGCGTCCCTACGTTGAAAGTGATAAGCTTCGTGTCGTCGCCGGGCTGGCTGAGCAACGCCTTGGCAAGGTCGATGCGCAGCGGCCCGAACGGCGAATTCCAGTTGACGCCGATACCGATCGACAGGCGCGGCCGCGCGGAATCGCCCAGGAACTGCTCGTAGAACGGCGAGGTATCCTGGGTGTAGGCGACGTTGACGTTGGTGCCGACGCACGGCCCGCCCGCGACGGCGGAGGTGCCAACAGCACAGGTGGTGGTCGCAACCGTCGAATCGGCGTTGGTCACCAGATAGAGCTGCCGGCCCTGATCGTCCTTCATATAGGTGGTGAACGGCAGCAGCGTCGGCGATCCGTCGGCGTTGTAGCGCAGATTGCCGTTGACGTCGCGCGCCTGCGGGAACGCCGTGGTCGGCAGCGGGCGGGTGACGCCGAACAGCGCGCCGGCCTGGATGAAGATCGACGGGCGCAGACCCATCTCACGCGCGCCGGCGCCAAGCGGAATCTCCAGCTCGGCCTTGGTCAGGTAATAGGCCCGGCCGCCCAGCGCGTCGTCGATGATCTGGTCGCGATCGGTGACCAGTGCCTGATCGTTGGTCAGCGCCGACCCGGTATAGGAAATGCGCTGCATCCGCGGACCGACGCCGCGAATGTCGAAACCGCGGAACTGTGGCTCGCCCAGATAGAAGCGATCGGTGATGCGGACCTTGTCGATGCCCACGCCCCGGCTGCTTTCCAGGCTGTGGATATAGCCGCCCTCACCCTGGACGGAGAAGATGAAGCCCTTCCCCACGTTCCAGTATTTGGACGCCTCCAGACGGCCGCGCACGTAGCGGACCTGCCCGCCCAGTCCGGCGAAGTCGGCACCCAGCGACACGCGGTGGCCCGCGCTCGGCCGCAGGCGGCTGTTCAGGCTGTCATAGGACAGCGACAGGCCGACCATCGACGTCAGGCGATTGCCGATCGCCTCGCACAGATAGCGCCCGGCGCGGATCGGATCGCACTGGCCGTTGGTGAAGAACGTCGCTTCGTCCAGCCCAACGTCGTCCTGCGTCAGGCTGTAACGGCCCGACATCGTCCAATATTCGGTCAGCGGTACGCCCGTCGCGATCTGGAACCCGGTCGAAACCTGCGAATAGGTGGTCTGACGATCGTTGCCGATATAGTTGAACGCATTGTAATCGCGGCGGAAGATCGTGCCGCCCAGCGCGATGTTCTTGCCGAACAGATAGGGTTCGGTGAACCCCAGCTCGACCGACTTGGAATAGCTGGAATAATTGACCGACGCGCGCAGATCCTGACCCTTGCCACGGAAATTGCGCTGGCGGATCGACGTTTGCAGGATGAAGCGTTCAAGGCTGGAGAAACCCGCCGACAACGTCAGTTCGCCGGTCGCCTTTTCCTCGACGTTGGCGCCCAGCACGATGCGGTCGGGCGATGAGCCGGGCTTCTGCTCGATCGCGAACTTCTCCTGGAAATAGCCCAGCGAGTTGATGCGGTCGGTCGACCGCTTGACCAGGAACGCGTTGAACGCATCGCCTTCGGACACGCGCATCTCGCGGCGAATGATCTTGTCCTGGGTCTGGGTATTGCCGGTGATGTCGATCTTTTCGATGTAGGTCCGGTTGGCTTCCTTGATGTGGAAGTTCAGGCTCATCGTCAGCGCTTCGCGGTCGCGCTGGAAATCGGGATCGACGTCGGCAAAGGCGTAGCCGAACGCGCCGGCGGTCTCGCTCAGCTGGTCGACGGTGTCCTCGACCTTCTTGGCGTTGTACCAGTCGCCCTTCTTCAGGCTCAGCGATTCCGCCATGCGCTTGTCGTCGAAGTCACGGATGTCGCTGTCGACGGTGACGTCGCCGAATTTGTAGCGCGGCCCCTCCTCCACCACATAGGTGATGATGAAGTCGCGCTTGTCCGGCGTCAGTTCCGCCACGGCGGAGATCACGCGGAAATCGGCGTAGCCTTCGGTCAGGTAGAACTGGCGCAGCTTCTGCTGGTCATAGGCCAGCCGATCTTGGTCGTAGCTGGTGTTCGAGCTGAACACGGTGAGCAGGCGCGCTTCCTTGGTCGCCATCTCCTTGCGCAGCTCGCCGTCCTTGAACACCTCGTTGCCGATGATGTTGATCTGGCGGACCTTGGATTTCGGCCCTTCGCTGATCTCGAAGATCACGTCGACGCGGTTCTGGTCGAGGCTGACCTGCTTCGGCTCGACCACGGCGGCGAACCGGCCCTGTCGGCGATACAGCTCGACGATTCGCGCGACGTCGGCACGCACCGCGGTGCGCGTGAAGATCTGGCGCGGCTTGAGCTTCAGCTCCTTCTCGATCTTGTCGTTCTTCAGCCGCTTGTTGCCCTCCAGCACGACGCGGTTGATGATCGGATTCTCGCGAATCTTGATGATGATGTCGCCGGTCACCGCGCCGTCGATCTGGACGTCCGCCAGCAGGTCCGACGCCAGCAGATCCTTGATCGCCTGGTCGAGCACCTCGTTGGTATACGGCTCGCCGACGCGCAGCCGCGTGTAGCTGAGCACGGTTTCCGGCTCGACGCGCTGCGAGCCCTCCACGCGCAGCGAGCGCACGATCTTCGCGGCGGGCGCGGGCGCGACGGTCGCCGCCACCGGCGGTGGCGGAGTCCGCGCGGCGGGTGCGGATTGCGCGAGGGCGGCACTGGGCACCCCGGCCAGCATCGTGCCGGTCAGGAGTGCCACGGCACGCATGGAAGTCGTCGAAGCCAAGTTCGGTGTCACCTAATCGCACCCCAGATGGAAGTCTCTATCCGCAGGCGCGGCCGCTTTGCCCGCCCCTGCCCCATGCGTATCAGCCAATCAACCCGCGAACCCGACCACGTCGTTGAAGGTGACCAGCAGCATCAACGCCAGGATCATCGCCAGACCGCCCCGAAACGCCCATTCCTGGGCCTGTGGACCGACCGGACGCCGCCGTACCGCCTCGATCGCATAGAGGAGCAGATGGCCCCCGTCGAGCACCGGGACTGGCAACAGGTTGATGAATCCCAGATTAATCGAGATCAGCGCGATCAATCCGACGTACGCTTCCCAGCCGAGCGTAAGCTGCTGTCCGGCGACCTGGGCGATCTTCAGCGGCCCGCCCAGTTCCTTCACCGAACGGCGGCCGGTGATGATCTGGCCGATCGAATCGACCATCATCCGCACGATCGACACTGTCCGCTCGACGCCTACCCCCGGCGCCTCCAGCAGCGACACCGGCACGCGCACCGGCGCGCCCGACATCACGCCGAGTTGGCCAATGCGATAGTCGTTGCGGAAACGGTCGGTCTCATGCCGCACGCCAAAGGTGACGGGCAGGTCCAGCGTGGCGCCGTCGCGCTCGACGGTCAACGTCGCGGTCTCCTCCGGGCGGAGCGAGACGTAGCGGGCGAGATCGTCGAACCGCTCCATCGCCCTGCCATCGACCGCCGCGATCCGGTCGCCCGCGCGCAATCCGGCGGTGGCGGCGGCGCTGCCGGTGGTGACGCCCTGTACCAGCGTCGGCGTGCGGCTGTCGCCATAGGCCACCGCGAACCCGGCCAGGATGACGATCGCCAGCAGGAAATTGATCGCCGGGCCGGCGGCGACCACGATCGCCCGCTGCCAGATCGGCTTGGCCTGGAATGTCCGCGCGCGCTCAGCCGCGGGGAGTTGCAGCCAGTCGGCGGAGGGCTGGCCTGCCGCGGTCATGTCCCCGGCGAACTTGACGTAGCCGCCCAGCGGCAGCCACGCGAATTTCCAGCGGGTGCCGCGCCGATCGGTCACGCCGAATATCTCGCGCCCGAAACCGATCGAGAACACGTCCGCCTTGATCCCGAACAGTCGCCCGGCGAGGTAGTGGCCCATCTCGTGCACGAACACGAGCGGGCCGAGCACCAGCAGGAACGCGACGATCGTCAGGATAAGGCCGGGGTTCTGAGCCAAGCTACGCAGTCCTCTAAACGCCAATCGTCACACGCCCGGCCTTTATACGGGCTTCGGCAATTCTTCGCGCCTCGATATCGACGTTCAGCACGTCGGCGAGGCTGTCCGGCGCATCCGGATCGTAGCTGCCGAGTGTATCGGCAACGATTGCGGCAATTTCGAGGAAGGCGATGCGCCGGTCAAGAAAGGCCGCGACGGCGACCTCGTTCGCCGCGTTGAGGATCGCCGGGCGCGCGCCGCCGGCCTCCAGCGCCTCGCGCGCCAGCCGCAGCGCGGGGAATCGCACCGGATCGGGCGCCTCGAAATCGAGCCGGCCGACCGCGACCAGATCGAGCGGCGCCATCGGCGACTCCAGCCGGTCGGGCCACGCCAGCGTGTGGGCGATCGGCACGCGCATGTCCGACGGGCCAAGCTGCGCCAGCGTCGATCCGTCGACATATTCGACCATCGAATGGATCACCGACTGGCGGTGGACGATGATCTCGATCCGTTCGTGCGCGACCGGGAACAGCCGCGCGGCCTCGATCAGCTCGAGGCCCTTGTTCATCATCGTCGCCGAATCGACCGAGATCTTGGCGCCCATCGACCAATTGGGGTGGGCGATCGCCTGTTCGCGGGTGACGTCGGCCATGCGGTCGAGCGGCCAGTCGCGGAACGGCCCGCCGCTGCCGGTCAGCAGGATGCGGCGCACCCGCTCCGGCCGGGCGAAGTCGAAGCATTGGTAGATGGCGTTGTGTTCGGAATCGGCGGGCAGCAGCCGCGCCCCGCTGCGCGCCGCCGTGGCGAGGATAAGCTCGCCCGCCGATACCAGCGGCTCCTTGTTGGCGATGACGACGGTGCCGCCCGATTCGATCGCCGCCACCACCGATGCCAGACCGGCGCAGCCGACGATCGCCGCCATCGTCCAGTCCGCCCCCGCCGCCGCGTCGACCACCGCATCCGGCCCGCCGTCACACGAGATACCCGAGCCGGCGAGCGCGTCGCGCAGCGCGGGAAGGCAACTGGCATCGGCCACCACCGCCCGTTCCGCGCGGGTGCGGATCGCCGCCGCCGCCAGCCGCTCGACATCGCAATTGGCGGTCAGCGCCTTGATGCGGAATTCGCCGGGCGCGCGCTCGACCAGGTCGAGCGTCGAGGTGCCGACCGATCCGGTCGCGCCCAGGATGGTGACCGTCCTCATCCCGTCCACCTCGGCAGTTCCACCAGCACCGCGGCCAGCGGCGCGACCGCGACCAGCCCGTCGAGCCGATCGAGCAGCCCGCCATGGCCGGGCAGGAGATTGCCCGAATCCTTGACGCCGGCGCACCGCTTGAGCCAGCTTTCATACAGGTCGCCCGCCTGCGCCATCAGCGCCAGCAGCGGCGTCGCGGCGGCGAGGTAGAAGGGCAATCCCGCCCAGACATGCGCGGCAAAGGCGAGCAAAGTCGCTGCGGTGACGCCGCCGATCAGCCCGGCCCACGTCTTGTTGGGGCTGAGCACCGGCGCCAGTTTCGGCCCGCCGATCAGCCGCCCAGCAAAGAAGGCGCCGATATCGGTCGCCCACACCAGCGCCATCGCCCAGAAGGCGAGCAGGATGCCGTTGGGCTGCGCGCGCAACAGCAGCAGCGCGAGCACCGGCACCCCGACATAGAGCACCCCCGCCCCCATCACGCCGCGCCGGGTGACGGCGGCAACGAAGAAGGCGGCGCCGGCGACCAGCCCGAGGGCGAAGAAATCGGGTCCGGCGGCGATCGGCGCCATGATCGCCAGCGGCACCGACAGGGTGAACTGGGCGATCTTGCGGTCGCGCAGCGTCCCGCCCTGCAAAGCCACCCATTCGGCCATCATCAGCAATCCGGCGACGACGATCAGCAGCCAGAAGGCGATTCCGCCGGCCCACAGCGCGGCAGCCGCGAGCGCGATCAGCGCGACGCCGACGACGGAGCGAACCGCGAGATCGGACATCAAAGCCCGCCGAACCGGCGCTGGCGTTGCGCAAAGGCGCCCAGCGCGGCCGCCAGCGCGTCGCCGTCGAAATCGGGCCACAGCGCATCGACGAACAGCAATTCGGCATAGGCCGCCTGCCACAGCAGGAAATTCGACAGCCGCTGTTCGCCCGATGTGCGGATCAGCAGGTCGACCGGGGGCAGCTTGCCGCTGGCCAGCGTTCGCTCGAACAGCGTCTCGTCGATCGTCGCCGGGTCGAGCGTGCCGGCGCTCGCCTGTTCGGCCAGCCGCCGTGCCGCGTCCGCGATCTCGGCCTGCGCACCGTAATTGAGGGCAATTACCACCGTCGGACCGGGATTGGCGGCGGTGCGCGCCATCGCGTCGTCGATCATCGCGACCAGATCGGGCGCCAGCGCGCGATAGTCGCCGACAATCGCCAGCCGAACGCCCTCGCGGATGAACTCCTCGATGTCGGACTGGATGAAGCGGCGCAGCAGCCCCATCAGGTCGCGGACCTCGTCGGGCGGGCGGCGCCAGTTTTCCGACGAAAAGGCGTAGAGCGTCAGATAGTCGATGCCCAGATCGCGGGCGGCGCGCGCGACCTTCTTTACCGCCTCCACGCCCTTGCGGTGCCCGGCGATGCGCGGCAGGTGCCGACGCTTCGCCCAGCGCCCGTTGCCGTCCATGATGATCGCCACATGACGCGGGCCGGCGGCGCTGGCGCCCGATGCTGGCAGGGGAATCGCGCTCATCGCTTGGTCACTCGATGAGTGCCGGGCCGGTCATGCCCCCGGCACGACCTGAACAGCTGGAGCTGTTCGCCCGTCACTTGCCGAGGATTTCCTTTTCCTTGGCAGACGCGGCGGCGTCGATGTCGGCGATGGTCGAATCGGTCAGCTTCTGCACCTCGGCTTCGTGGCGTTTGCGCTCGTCCTCGGAATAGACGCCCTTCTTCTCGTCGGTCTTGAGGCTGTCGTTGCCGTCGCGACGGACGTTGCGGGCGGCGACGCGCGCCTTCTCGGCATATTGGCTGGCCAGCTTGGCGAGCTCCTTGCGGCGCTCCTCGGTCAGGTCGGGGATCGGCAGGCGCAGCGTCTGGCCGTCGACGATCGGGTTGAGGCCGAGACCGGCCGAGCGGATCGCCTTGTCGACCGGGCCGACGTTCGACTTGTCCCACACCTGCACCGACAACAGCCGGGGTTCGGGCGCCGACACGGTGGCGACCTGGGTGATCGGCATGTGGCTGCCATAGACCTCGACCGTCACCGGATCGAGCAGCGTGACCGAGGCCCGGCCGGTGCGCAGGCCGGTCAGGTCGTGCTTCAGCGCCTCGACCGCGCCGGCCATGCGGCGCTCGAGATCGGATTTGTCATAAGCGGCCATGGCGGTAGTCCTTTTCAGGCGTTGTTCTGGACGACGGTCGACGTGCCTTCGCCGCGGATCACCGCGGCCAGATTGCCCTCGTCCCGGATGTTGAAGACCACGATCGGGATGTTGTTGTCGCGGCACAGCGCCACCGCGCTGGCGTCCATCACCTTGAGATCGTCGGCGAGCACGCGATTGAACGTCAGCGTGTCATAACGTTTGGCGGTCGGCACCTTCTTGGGATCGGCGTCATAGACGCCGTCGACGCTGGTGCCCTTGAACAGCGCGTCGCAGCCCATTTCGGCGGCGCGCAGCGCGGCGGTGGTGTCGGTGGTGAAGAACGGCAGCCCGGTGCCGGCGGCGAACAGCACCACCCGCCCCTTTTCCATATGCCGCACCGCCTTGCGCCGGATATAGGGTTCGCACACCGACGCCATCGGGATCGCCGACTGGACGCGGGTATCGACGCCCAGCTTTTCGAGCGCATTCTGCATGGCGAGCGCGTTCATCACCGTCGCCAGCATCCCCATGTAATCCGCACTCGCGCGGTCGAAACCCTGCGCCGCACCGGCCAGGCCGCGAAAGATGTTGCCGCCCCCGACGACCAGGCACAGCTCATGCCCGGCCTCCTTCGCCGCCGCGACTTCGCCCGCGACCCGGTCACAGGTGGCGGGATCGATGCCGAACTGGCCCTGCCCCATCAGGACTTCGCCCGAAAGCTTGAGAAGGATTCGGTTGAAGCGCGGACGAGTCACATGAACCTGCGAAATCTGGGCGGTGGAGGGAGGCGAGCGGACCTTAGGCGCGGCATCCGGCGATGCCAAGCCGCGAACCGCCGGGCCATGTCGGATCGTGCGATCTGCGGGCAACCAGCCCAAACATGCAAACGGCCGCCCGCAGGCGGCCGTCGTGGCGATACCGGCGACCGGCGACGCGTTCTGCGCCGCCGGTCGACAGGGATCAGTTCGCCTTGATACCGGCGGTCGCGGCGACCTCGGCGGCGAAGTCGCTCGCTTCCTTCTCGATGCCCTCGCCCAGCTGGAACCGGACATAGTCCTTGAGCACGATGGTGGTGCCCGCGTCCTTGCCCGCCTTGGCGACGACGTCGGCCACCGGCGTCTTGCCGTCCATCACGAACAGCTGGCTGAGGAGGGCGTTCTCCTTGGCGAACTTCTTGATCGAACCCTCGACCATCTTGGCGACGATGTCGGCGGGCTTGCCGCTCTCGCTCGCCTTTTCGGTGGCGATCGCGCGTTCGCGCTCGATCACCGACTGGTCGAGACCGCTCTCGTCCAGCGCCAGCGGGAAGGCCGCCGCGATGTGCATCGCGATCTGCTTGCCCAGCGGCTCCAGCACGTCGACGCCTGCGTCGCTCTCCAGCGCGACCAGCACGCCGATCTTGCCCAGGCCGGGCGACTGTTGGTTGTGGACATAGGGGATCACCGCGCCCTGCGACACTTCCAGCCGCTTGGCCCGGCGCACCGCCTGGTTCTCGCCGATGGTGGCGATGTTGTTGGTCAGCACTTCCTCGACGGTCTTGTCGCCCAGCGACGCCGCCTTGATCGTGGCGATATCGTCGCCCAGTTCGAGCGCCACTGCGGTCACGTCACGCACGAACGACTGGAACTGATCGTTCTTGGCGACGAAGTCGGTCTCCGAATTCACCTCGATCGCGGCGCCCTTCGGCCCGGCGACGGCGACGCCGATCAGGCCCTCGGCCGCGGTCCGGCTCGACTTCTTGGCGGCGGCGGCCAGGCCCTTGGTGCGCAGCCAGTCCATCGCGGCGTCCATGTCGCCGTTCGCTTCGGTCAGCGCCTTCTTGCAATCCATCATGCCCGCGCCGCTCTTTTCGCGCAGGTCCTTCACGGCAGCGGCTGTGATCTCGGCCATGTCAAAATCCCTCAAATCTGAAATGAAAATCCGTTCGCACCCAGCTTGTCGAAGTGCCGCTCTTCTTCCGCCGATGTTGCAGAAGAAAGACGGTGCTTCGACAGGCTCGGCACGAACGGGAAAATAATGGGCTGTCGAAGCGCCCGGTTATGCGTCGATCTGGCGCTCGCCCTCGACGGCCGTCTCCGGCGTGCTCGCGGCGGCGACCTGCTCGGCAGCAACCGGGGCCGGCTCGGCAGCGGCGACCGGGGGCAACTCGACGATCGGATCGGCGCTCAGCGCTTCCTCGGCCGGCGGCTCGGCCATCGCGCCCAGATCACGGCCCGACGCGGCCTGCGCCTGCTGCCCGCCACGGGTCGCGGCGATCGCGATCGCTTCGCAATACAGGCGGATCGCGCGGCTGGCGTCGTCGTTCGCCGGCACCGGGAACGCGATGCCGTCCGGGCTGACGTTCGAATCGAGGATCGCGACGACGGGGATGCCCAGCGTGTTGGCTTCCTTGATCGCCAGCTCTTCCTTGTTGGCGTCGATCACGAACATGATGTCGGGCACGCCGCCCATGTCGCGGATGCCGCCCAGGCTCAGCTCGAGCTTGTCGCGCTCACGGGTGAGCTGGAGCACTTCCTTCTTGGTCAGGCCGGCGGTGTCGCCCGACAGCTGCTCCTCGAGCGTCTTGAGCCGCTTGATCGAGCCCGAGATGGTCTTCCAGTTGGTGAGCATCCCGCCCAGCCAGCGGTGGTTGACGAAGTGCTGGCCCGAACGGCGCGCGGCCTCGGCGATCGGCTCCTGCGCCTGGCGCTTGGTGCCGACGAACAGCACCTTGCCGCCCGAAGCGACCGATGCGCTGACGAACTCCAGCGCGCGCGCGAACAGCGGCACGGTCTGCGAGAGGTCGAGGATGTGGATGCCGTTGCGGTCGCCGAAAATATACGGCTTCATCTTCGGGTTCCAGCGGTGGGTCTGGTGGCCGAAGTGCGCGCCCGATTCGAGCAATGCCTGCATGGAGACGACAGGTGCCGCCATAGGGATATCTCCTTCCGGTTGTTCCTCTGGGAAGCGATGACCTGGCCACGTCGAGACGTGGAACCGGGCACCGGTTTATGGGCTTCCCATGCGGTGTGAGGCGGCGCCCTTAGCGAAGTCGCCCCTCGATTTCAAGCGAACAATCGCGCTTGACGTTGGAACATCAGTGGAACATATAGTGGCTCAGATGGGAACATAGGGCAAGGTCGAACGCCCATGCAACCATGGGCAACGTCAAGCGTCTGGAATCATTGGATTCAACCGCGTGGGCGTCTGGGACAGGGAATCTCGGGTGATGACGATCATGGCATATCTCTTGTTCGCCACGGCATTTGCCGCCGCTTGCTGGACGATCTGGGCGACGGTGGCGCCGCGCGCGCGACTGATCGTCGCGTTGCTCGTGCATGGCCCGCTCGACACGGTCGCGACGACGCTGCCCGCCGCGCGGCGTGGTAGCGGACGCGGCGCGATCACCCGGCCGGATGCGTCACGTCCGGCGCCGCTGCGCGCTGCCGCCTGATCCGCTGATAGCCGATCGCGCTCAGCGGCAGCGACAGCAGATAGAGCAGCCCGAGTACGCTCAGCGTCGGCCATGGCGCCGACACCAGCGCGGCGCCGACCGCGACCACGCCGACGATCACCTCGAACCGGATGTTGCGGCGCAGGCGGAACGAAGCCCAGCTATAGGTCGCCAGACTCGACACCATCAGCAGCGCGACGAACGCCAGCCACGGGCCGATCACCCACGGCGATCGCAGCACCGGCTCCTCCAGCCACAGCCACAGATAGACGGGCAACAGCGCCAGCCCCGCGCCGGCGGGCGCGGGCACCCCGGTCAGGAACCCGGCGGATTTGTGCGGCTGTTCCGTCACGTCGATGCGCGCGTTGAACCGGGCGAGCCGCAGCGCGCAGAACACGGCGTAGAGCAGCGCGGCGATCCAGCCGAAGCGCGGCGCGTTGGTCAGCGACCACAGGTAGAGCACCAGCGCCGGCGATACGCCAAAGCTGATCGCGTCGCTCAGCGAATCGAGTTCCGCACCGAACCGGCTCTCGCCGTGGAGCAACCGAGCGATCCGCCCGTCGATCCCGTCAAGGATTGCGGCGATCATGATCATCAGCACCGCCTGTTCCCATTGCTGGGAAATGGCGAAGCGCACCGCGGTCAGCCCGGCGCACAGCGCCAGCGCGGTGACGGCGTTGGGGGCGACCGATCGCAGCGGGATGCCGCGCGCCTCGCGCCGCCGCCGCAGCCGTCGTCGAACCTCGCCGTCGGCGGCCATTATTGCGAGACGCCGGTGGCGCGCTCGGCGCCCCTGCGGCCGATCACCGTCTCCCCCGCCACCGCGCGCTGGCCCAGCGCGACCTGACAGCCGTAATCGTCCGGCAGGTAGACGTCGACGCGACTGCCGAAACGGATCAGCCCGATCCGCTGCCCGGCGGTGACGATGTCGCCCGGCTTGGCAAAGGTGACGATGCGCCGAGCGACCAGCCCGGCAATCTGGGTGAAGCCGACGCGTACGCCGTCGTTGCCCTCCACCACGAAATGCTGGCGCTCATTCTCCTCGCTCGCCTTGTCGAGGTCGGCGTTGAGGAACTTGCCGGAGATATAGACCACCTGCCGGATCGTGCCGGAGATCGGGGTCCGATTGATGTGGACGTCGAACACGCTCATGAAGATCGACACGCGGATGCGCGGCGCCTCGCCCAGCCCGTTGGGGCCGGCCATCTCGGGCGGCAGCGGCACGCGCTCGATCATCGTCACCAGTCCGTCGGCGGGCGAGGCGATCAGTCCGTCCCCCTGCGGCGTCACGCGCACCGGATCACGAAAGAAGATCGCGACCCACGCCGTCAGCCCGATGAACGGCCATGTCAGCAGCGGGACGAACAGCCAGACGACGAAGGTGATCGCCGCCGCGATCATCACATATTTGCGGCCCTCCGGATGGAGCGCGGGGAAACGCCACTTCACCGTCGTCGTGCCGACGGGGGGCTTGTCGAGAGATGCCATGCGCGCGGCATGTACCGATGTCCGCCGCCGACGACAATGCGTGGTTTCTTTCGCGCCGGCTTCCGGTAGCGCGCCTCAAGGTTGATCGACCGCGCGCTTCTGCCTAGGGCATCGCCAAACCTCAAACCCTCCCACAACAGGAAAAGAGCATGGCGAAGATCAAGGTGAAGACGCCCGTCGTGGAGATCGACGGCGATGAAATGACGCGGATCATCTGGGAATGGATCCGCGAACGCCTGATCAAGCCGTATCTCGAGATCGATCTCGACTATTATGATCTGGGGGTCGAGCACCGCGACGCCACCGACGACAAGGTGACGGTGGACAGCGCCAAGGCGATCCAGAAGTACGGCGTCGGCGTGAAGTGCGCGACGATCACCCCGGACGAGGCGCGCGTCGAGGAATTCAACCTCAAGGCCATGTGGAAGTCGCCGAACGGCACCATCCGCAACATCCTGGGCGGCGTGATCTTCCGCGAGCCGATCGTGATCCGCAACGTGCCGCGCCTGATCCCCGGCTGGACCAAGCCGATCGTCGTCGGCCGCCACGCGTTCGGCGACCAGTACAAGGCGACCGATTTCAAGGTGCCCGGCGCCGGCAAGCTGACGATGAAGTTCGAGGGCGCCGACGGCAATGTCATCGAACATGAGGTGTTCGATTTCCCCGGCGCCGGCGTCGCGATGGGGATGTACAACCTCGACGAATCGATCCGCGATTTCGCGCGCGCCAGCATGAACTATTCGCTGGGTCGCGGCTGGCCGCTGTACCTGTCGACCAAGAACACCATCCTCAAGGCCTATGACGGCCGGTTCAAGGACATCTTCCAGGAAGTGTTCGAGGCCGAATTCGTCGACCAGTTCAAGGCCGCGGGCATCGTCTATGAGCATCGCCTGATCGACGACATGGTCGCCAGCGCGCTCAAGTGGCACGGCGAGTTCGTGTGGGCGTGCAAGAACTATGACGGCGACGTCCAGTCGGATCAGGTCGCGCAGGGCTTCGGCTCGCTCGGGCTGATGACCTCCGTGCTGATGAGCCCCGATGGCAAGACGATCGAGGCGGAGGCCGCGCACGGCACCGTCACGCGCCACTACCGGATGCACCAGCAGGGCAAGGCGACGTCGACCAACCCGATCGCGTCGATCTTCGCCTGGACCGGCGGCCTGAAGTATCGCGGCAAGTTCGACGGTACGCCCGACGTGACCCGTTTTGCCGAGACGCTTGAGCGCGTGTGCATCGAGACGGTCGAATCGGGCCAGATGACCAAGGATCTCGCGATCCTGATCGGCCCCGACCAGCCGTGGATGACCACCGAGCAGTTCTTCGAGGCGGTCCGCGTCAACCTCGAAACCGCGATGACCAACTGGCAGTAAGCCGCCCCGGCGGTCATTCCGTCGTTGCGAGGGGCCAAGCCCCGCGGCGATCCACTCGCGCACCGCGCTGGATCGCCGCGCCCGGCACACGCCGGGCTCGCGATAACGGCGTCGCGCTCAGCCGCGAACGGCTTCGGCCATCCGCCGCGCGATTTCCCTCTCGCCCATGATCGTATCGCTCGCGCCATGCGCGGCGAGGTGGGCGACTTCATCGTCATGATGCGCGCGCGCGACGATCAACAGATCGGGGCTGATCCGGCGCGCCTGCTCGACGATCTGCCCCGCTTCGAACGTATCGGGGATCGCCACCAGCAGCACCCGCGCATCGGCGATCCCCGCGCGCGCCAGCACTGCCGGATCCGCGGCATTGCCGACGATCATCTCCGCGCCGGCCGGCAACGCGGCGACATCGTCCTCGGTCTCGATCACCACCAGCCGCTCGCCTTCGATGCTGGTGCCGACCAGCGACCCCACCCGCCCGTATCCGACCAGCACGACATGGCCGCCGCGCGGGGCTACCGGCGCCGCAGACGCATCGTCGCGCCGTGATGGCGCCAGCCGGTCGACCAGCACGAATATCAGCGGGTTGAGCATGATCGACAGGATCGCGCCCGCCAGGATCAGGTCGCGCGCGTCATTCGGCAGGATCTTCAGCGACGATCCCAGCGCGGCAAGGATGAAGGAGAACTCGCCGATCTGCGCCAGGCTGGCGGCGATGGTCAGCGCGGTGCGGTTCGATCGGCCGAACAGGCGGACGATGCCATAGGCCGCCACGGATTTGCCGAAGATGATGATCGCCAGCGTGACGAGCACCGCGACGGTATCGGTCAGCAGGATCTTCGGATTGAACAACATCCCGACCGACACGAAGAACAAGACGGCAAAGGCGTCACGCAGCGGCAGCGTCTCTTCCGCCGCCCGCTGGCTGAGCGGCGATTCGGCGAGGATCACACCGGCGAAGAACGCGCCCAGGGCAAAGGACACGCCGAACAGCATCGCCGCGCCGGTCGCAAAGCCCAGCGCCACCGCCAGCACGGCCAGCCGGAACAGCTCGCGCGACCCGCCATGGGCAACGCCGTGCAGGATCCACGGCACCGTCCGCCGGCCCACCAGCAGCATGAAGGCGACGAACGCCACCACCTTGCCGGCGGTGATCAGCAGCGTCATTCCGATCGCCTGGTTGCCCGCGGCCAGCGCCGGGATCAGCACCAGCGCGAACACCATCGCCAGATCCTCGACGATCAGCCAGCCGACCGCGATCCGGCCGCGATCGGTATCGACCAGCCGCCGGTCGTTGAGCGCGCGCAGCAGCACCACGGTACTCGCCGTCGACAGCGCCAGCCCGAACATCAGGCTGCTGGCGATCGGCCAGCCGAGATAATGGCCCATGCCCCAGCCGAGCACCACCGCGCAGCCGATCTGCACGATCGCCCCCGGCAGCGCGATCGCGCGGACCGACCACAGATCCTTGATCGAAAAGTGCAGTCCCACCCCGAACATCAACAGGATCACGCCCAGCTCGGCGATCTCGTTGGCCAGCCCCTGGTCGGCGACATAGCCCGGCGTGAACGGCCCGACCGCGACCCCCGCAAGGAGGTATCCGATCAGCGGCGAGAGCTTCAGGCGGTGCGCTACCGCGCCGAGGATGAAGGCGAGGACGAGCCCGGCAACGATGATGCCGATGAGGGGGGTGACATGATGCATGGCGGCATGATTAGGGAAGCGACATTGCGATGGCGAGCAATCATCGATTTTTTTTGCGACGGGACTGGCGCGGAGCCTCCATAATTCGCAACAATAGAATGATGCCGCTTCAGCTCAATTCGCCCGCGTTCAGTGACTCGCTCGTCGTCCTCGGCGCGGCCGGATTGGTGATCCCCGCCTTTGCCCGGTTCCGCATCAGTCCGGTGATCGGCTTCATCCTCGTCGGCATTCTGGTCGGCCCGGCCGGACTGGGCCGCTTCGTCAACGAATTCCCGTGGCTCTATTACCTGACGATCACCCACAGCGAATCGATAGAACCCTTCGCGGAACTCGGCATCGTCCTGTTGCTGTTCGCGATCGGCCTCGAACTGTCGCTCAAACGATTGTGGTCGATGCGCGGCATGGTGTTCGGGGTCGGCGCGGCAGAACTGTTCGGCGCCGCCGCGATCATCGCCGTCGGACTGTTCATGCTCGGCCAGGGGATCGACGGCGCGATCGGGATGGGGCTGGCGCTGGCGCTGTCGTCCACCGCGCTGGTGCTGCCGCTGACCGGCACCGAAAGCCGCGTCGGCCGCGCCGCGTTCGGCATGTTGCTGTTCGAGGATCTGGCGCTGGTGCCGATCATCTTCCTGCTCGGCGCGCTCAGCCCGACCGCCGCCGGCGCCGGCTGGGTCGGACTCGTCAACGTCGTGATCACCGGCGGAATCGCGGTGGCCGGGCTGTTCGTCGCCGGCCGCTACTTCCTGCCGCGCCTGTTCGCGCAAGCCGCGCGCACCAAGAGCCCGGAGCTGTTCCTGGCCGCCAGCCTGATCGTGGTGATCGTCGCCAGCCTGGTCACCACCGCGTCGGGCCTCTCGCCGATCGTCGGCGCGCTGATCGCCGGCATCCTGATCGCCGAAACCGAATACCACACCGAGGTGGAAGTGATGACCGCGCCGTTCCGCGGGCTGGCGCTGGGCGTGTTCCTGATCACCGTCGGGATGCGGCTCGACATGAGCGTGGTGTTCAACAACTGGAGCACCTATTTCCTCGCGATCCTGGGCGTGATGGCGGTCAAGGTCGCGGTGACCAGCGTGTTGCTGCGTTTTTCTGGCAGCGGTATCGGCACTGCCGCCGAAACCAGCGTGCTGATGGCCAGTCCGTCCGAAACCACGCTGATCGTGCTGGGCGTCGCGGGTACGGCGGGGCTGATCCAGCCGTCCACCTCCGCCTTCTGGACCACCGTCACCGCGATCGGCCTGACGATCACGCCGCTGCTCGCCACCGCCGGCCGCTCGATCGCGCGCATGCTCGAGCGACAGGAAGCGCCCGCCGCGCCAGAAGTCGCCGACGCGCCGGGGACCATCATCCTCGGTTTCGGCCGCGTCGGGCGAACCATCGCCGATTTGCTGCGCGTCCATGGCAAATCATATCTGGCGGTCGATGCCGATATCGACGGGGTCAACGCCGCGCGACGGCAGGGCTATGATGTCGTGTTCGGCGACGTTTCGCGCGGGGAGCTGATCGATCGGCTGCGGCTGGCCCACGCAGACGCGCTGATCCTGACGATGGACGATCCGGTGCTGACCGTCGCGCTCGCGCGGCGGGTGCGCGGCTGGGTCCCGAACCTGCCGATCATCGCGCGCGCCCGCGACGGCGTCCATGCCGCCGAACTGTACAAGGCGGGCGTCACCGACGCGGTGCCCGAGGCGATGGAAAGCTCGCTCCAGCTGGCCGAAGCGGTGCTGGTCGACATCGGCGTGGCGATGGGCCCGGTGATCGCGTCGATCCATGAGAAGCGCGACGAGATGCGCAAGACGATCAAGGAGGCCGCCGGGCTCGATCGCGAACCCCGCCTGCGCCGCGCGCGCAAGGGAGAGGAAGCTGCGTAGCTAGTGATTCGGCTCGACTGACCGCAGATGATGCTGGATTCGCCGCATTCCGAACCCGGCGATGAACCCAGCCTGCCTAAACTGCGTCGTCTGACTGACACAGGCAATTTTGGGAGACGATTGAATGATGATTTCCGCAGCGATCACGCTTGCCACCGCACTGGCCGGCGTGCCGGCGACGACGGCACCCGTGGCGCCGGCAACCCAGGAAGCAGCCCCCGCCACCCCGAGCGTGGGCGAAACCGTCCATGATTCGGCCGGCGCCGTCATCGGCACGGTTGAGGCGGTGACCCCGCAGGCGGTGGTGATCAAGTCGGGCACGCTGTCGATCCCGGTCGCTCCCGCCTCGGTCGGCAAGGGCGCCAACGGATGGGCGATGGGCATCACCAAGGCCGAGCTGGAAGCAGCCGGACAAAAGGCGCAGGCCGAAGCGCAGGCGCAGCTCAAGGCGGCGCTGGTTGCCGGCGCCGAGGTCAAGGACCGCACCGGCGCGGCAGTGATCGCCACGGTCAAGGCGGCCGACGATCAGTTCGTGACCGTGACCAGCGCGCAGGGCGCACGCGAGGCAAAGCTGCCTGCGAATGCGTTCGGCCTTACCCCGAACGGCATCGTCATCGGCATGACCGCCGATGAATTCAACGCCGCGGTCGGCGGCGCCGCCGCTCCGGGCAAGTAACGGAGCAAAACCCGGGTGGTATCCGATTGATTGGATTGGATATCACCCGGCACTGGGCGGGGCCTACGGCCGCAACGGCCATCCAGCGATCGCGATCACGATCGCCTGCGCCAGCGAGCATTTTTGGCGGAACCGTTAGCGCCTGAACGGCCGGCCTGAAGGGTCAGGCCGTCGCTTCGATTCCCGCCAACACCGCCTTGACCGCAGCGATCGCGTCGGCGCCCTTGTCGCCGTCGGGGCCGCCGCCCTGCGCCATGTCGGGACGGCCGCCGCCGCCCTGCCCGCCCAGCGCGGCCACCGCCGCCTTGACCAGATCGACCGCGCTCAGGCGGGCGACCAGATCGTCGCTGACTCCGGCCGCGACCGACGCGCGCCCGTCGTTGACCGCGACCAACGCGACCACACCCGATCCGATCCGCGCCTTGGCCTCATCAACCGCGCCGCGCAGCCCCTTGGCCTCGAACCCGTCGAGCAGCTGGCCGACGAAATTGATCCCGCCGACCTGCTCCGGCCCGGCCGCCTCGGCCTGCCCGCCGCCCCCCAGCGCCAGCGCCTTCTTCGCCTCGGCCAGTTCCTTTTCGAGCCGGCGGCGGTCCTCGACCAGCGCGACGACGCGCGCCGGCACCTCGTCGGGTGACGCCTTCAGCGCCGCGGCGGCTTCCTTCAGCTTGTCGTCGCGCGCCGACAGATAGGCGCGCGCCGCCTCGCCGGTCAGCGCCTCGATCCGGCGGATGCCCGACGACACCGCACCCTCGCTCACCACCTTGAACAGCCCGATCTCGCCCAGCGCGTTGACGTGGGTGCCGCCGCACAGCTCGACCGAATAGGTGCCGTCGGCATCCTCGCCCATGCCGACCACGCGAACCTCGTCGCCGTATTTCTCGCCGAACAGCGCCATCGCGCCCATCTCGATCGCGTCATCGGGGGTCATCAGCCGCGTGGTGACAACGCCGTTGCCGCGAATCTGCGCGTTCACGTCGGCTTCCACCTGCGCCAGTTCGGCCGGCAGCATCGGGGTCGGGTGGCTGACGTCGAAGCGCAGCCGCTCCGGCGCGACCAGCGATCCCTTTTGCGCGACGTGGGTGCCCAGCCGTTCGCGAAGCGCGGCGTGCAGCAGGTGGGTCGCGGAATGGTTGCCGCGAATGCGCCGCCGCCGATCGAGATCGATCGCCAGCCGCACGGTATCGCCCACCTTCAGCGAGCCGCTCTCGATCCGCGCGACATGGCCGTGGAGCTTGCCGACATGCTTTCGCGTGTCGCTGACGATCGCGTGCGCGCCGTCGGCGTCGATCGTGCCGGCGTCGCCCACCTGCCCGCCGCTTTCGGCGTAGAACGGCGTCTGGTTGACCAGGACCTCGACCTCTTCGCCCTGCGTCACCTGCTCGACGCGCGCGCCGTCCCTGACCAGCGCGACCACCTCACCCTCGCCGATGTCGGCGGAATAGCCCGTGAATTCGGTCGCACCCTTGTCCTCGGCGATGTCGAACCAGACGTCCTCGCTCGCCTTGGCGCCCGATCCCTTCCACGCCGCGCGCGCCGCCGCCTTCTGCTCGGCCATCGCCGCGTCGAACCCGGCGCGATCGACCGCGATGCCCTGCGGCCGCAGCGCATCCTCGGTCAGGTCATAGGGGAAGCCATAGGTGTCATAGAGCTTGAACGCGGTGGCGCCGGGCAGCGTGTCGCCGGTCGCCAGGCCCACGCTCGCTTCATCGAGCAGACGCAGCCCGTTGGTCAGCGTGCGGCGAAACTGGGTTTCCTCCTGCAACAGCGTCGCCTCGATCAGCGGCTGCGCGCGGACCAGCTCGGGGAAGGCCGCGCCCATCTCCGCCACCAGCGACGGCACCATGCGGTGCATCAGCGGCTCCTTGGCACCCAGCAGGTGCGCGTGGCGCATCGCGCGCCGCATGATCCGGCGCAGGACATAGCCGCGCCCTTCGTTGGCGGGCAGCACGCCATCGGCGACCAGGAACCCGGACGAACGCAGGTGATCGGCGATCACGCGGTGGCTGGCCTGCGTAGCGCCGGTCGTGGCGGTGCCGGTCAGCGCGCCGCTCTCCGCGATCAGCGCCTTGAACGTGTCGGTATCGTAATTGTCGTGGACGCCCTGCAACACCGCCGCGACTCGCTCCAGCCCCATGCCGGTGTCGATCGACGGCTTGGGCAGATCGCCGACGATCTGGTCGGCTTCCTGCAGGAACTGCATGAACACCAGGTTCCAGATCTCGACGAAGCGGTCGCCGTCCTCATCGGGCGATCCGGGCGGGCCGCCGGGGATATGGTCGCCATGGTCATAGAAGATCTCGGAGCACGGCCCGCACGGTCCATCCGATCCCATCGCCCAGAAATTATCCTTGGTCGGGATGCGGATGATGCGATGTTCGGGCAGCCCGGTGATCTTGCGCCACAGGTCGAACGCCTGATCGTCGGTGTGATAGACGGTGGCGGTCAGCTTGTCCGCCGGAATGCCCCACACCTTGGTCAGCAGCGTCCAGGCGTGGATGATCGCCTGTTCCTTGAAATAGTCGCCGAAGCTGAAATTGCCGAGCATTTCGAAGAAGGTGTGGTGGCGCGCGGTATAGCCGACATTGTCGAGGTCGTTGTGCTTGCCCCCTGCGCGCACGCACTTCTGCGAACTGGTCGCGGTCGAATAGGGGCGCGTCTCCAGCCCGGTGAACACGTTCTTGAACGGCACCATGCCGGCGTTGACGAACATCAGCGTCGGATCGTTTTGCGGCACCAGCGGCGCCGAGGGGACGCGGGCGTGCCCGGTGCTCTCGAAATATTCGAGGAAGGAACGGCGGATGTCGTTGGTCGAGGTCATCAGCGCGACTTAGGCGACGCCCCTGTTACACTCAAGCATTCGCGCATAGGATCGCATGATCCCGGGAAGACGTGACAATGCGAATGTGGCTGATCGCGCTGTTTGCCGGCTTCGTGCCCGGCCTTGTCCAGCCCGACGTCAAGCCCGATGCGCCGCCGCCGGCCACGACGCTGCCGCCACACCTGATCTGCGGGGGCGCCGATTCGACGGCGTCGTGTCCCACGCTCCTGCCCGGCTATGGCAAGGATGGCTCCGCGATCACCATGTTGACGGGTGTTCTACGAAGCTCGCCCCGGCAGGTCGCGCACGATCTATGATGATCAGGTCGGGGCGGTCACCGAGCGGACGTCGAGCACCGGCCGATCCGGTCGATGGCGGCAAGGGACACGGCAAGCGGACATGGATTGGGCGCGCGTTCGCCGACCGCGTGCGCACGCCTTCCCTTATCCGGGGCGGTCGAATCGTGATGCAGGTAAATGTGCCCCGGCACGCGGACGCGAATGATAACCTTTGGGGGGAGCACTATCGCGTCCGCTCATCCTCGAGAGGATGGCCGGGACGGAGGGGATAACGGCGACGGGCGTCCGTGGTTCCACGCTTCGTCGCATGTTCCACGCTTCGTCGCATCGATGCACCGCTACGCGGGGCGCCGGCGATCAATATTCGTAGTCGTAGTCGCCGTAGCCATAATCGTCATCGTAATAGCGATCCCGATCCGCCGCGATCGCCGCGCCGACCGCAAGGCCGACGACCCCGGCCGCCAGCGCGGCGCCGTCGTCATAATAGCCGTAGCCATAGGGCGATCCGTAATAGCCGCCGCGATAGCGTGGCCCGTAATAGCGCGAATAGCGTGAATAGGAGCGATCGACGTAGCGCGGCGCGACGTAACCGCGCGGCCCGCGATAGTCGCGATAAACCCGGCTGGTGTTGCCGCGATACACGCCGCCGTTGCCGCGATAGGCGCTGCCGCCACCGCGATAGCTGCCGCCGCCATAGTGCGATCCCGATCCGCCGCGATAGCCGCCGCGCTGCGCCTCTGCCGGGATCGCCGCGATGATCGCGCCGCCGATCGCCAGCGTCGCAACGCAATTCTTCAAGAAACGGTTCATACTACCTCCATCGGATCGGCACCGCGCCGGGGTAAGGCCCCGCGTGAAGCGACTCGAGCGCGTCAGGTAGCGATATGGTGTGGAACGCAGGCTGAACCAGATGGCGGCGCGCCTAAAAATCATGGGCGCCGACCGGGTGCATCGGTGCGCTACGATCCGGTGAAGCTGCCGTCCTGCGCCGCGCGCACACCGACCTCGGCGTCGCCGGCCTCGATACGGCGGATCACCGGCCGTTCCCACCGGGTGCGATTGCCAGACTTGGCCCGCTGCCCGCTCACCGCTGCTGCTTTCATACCACGTCCCCTTGGCGAATGGTAAATGCTGTGCCCGCCGCACCACGGCAAGTCAATCGCGACGCGGGCGTTGCGGTGCCAGTGGCAAAACCGGTAAACGTGCCTGTGAAACGCAACCGGGGACTGACAGCATGGGCGAGATGATCGCGAAGCGCCGCGGCGGGCTGATCGAGGCGGAGGTCGACGGCGAATTGCTCGGCCTCCACGTCGACAACGGCGCCTGCTATGGCTTCAACCCGACGGCGACGCGGATCTGGGCGTTGATCGAGACGCCGCAGAGCGTGACCGGCCTGTGCGAGACGCTGAGCAGCGAATTCGAGGTCGCGCCCGACGAGGCGCGCCCCGATGTGATCGCCCTGCTCGAGGAATTGCAGCGCGAGGGGCTGGTCGACCTGGACCCGGCCTGAGGTGACCCAGGCCTTTGACGCGGTCGTCGTCGGCGGCGGGCACAACGGGCTGGTCTGCGCCTTTTACCTCGCCCGCGCCGGGCTGAAGGTCTGCGTGGTCGAAGCGCGCGCGGTGGTCGGCGGCGCGGCGGTGACCGAGGAATTCGCGCCCGGATTCCGCAATTCGACCGCCAGCTATACCGTCAGCCTGCTCCAGCCGAAGGTGATCGCCGACATGCGGCTGCACGATCGCGGCTATCGCGCGGTGCTGCGCCCGCTCGCCAATTTTCTGCCGCTGCCCGACGGGCGATCGCTGGCGATGGGCGGCGGCATGGCCGCGACCCAGGCGGAGGTCGCACGCTTCTCCGCTGCCGATGCGGATGCCCTGCCCGCCTATGGCGCGGCGCTCGATCGGATCGCCGACGTGCTGCGCGACCTGGCGCTGCAAATCCCACCCAACGCCGGCGAGGGGCTGGCGACCCTGATCGACGCCGCGCGGCAGGGTCGGCGGATCGGGCGGCTCGACATCGACGCCCAGCGCGACCTGATCGAGCTGTTCACGCGCAGCGCGCGCGAGTTCCTCGACCGCTGGTTTGAAAGCGATCCGATCAAGGCGGTGTTCGGGTTCGATTCGGTGGTCGGCAACCATGGCGGGCCGAGCACGCCGGGTTCGGCCTATGTCCTGCTCCACCACGTCTTTGGTCAGGTGAACGGCGAAAAGGGCGCCTGGGGCCACGCGATCGGCGGCATGGGGGCGATCACCCAGGCGATGGCGGCGGCGTGCGCGGAGGCGGGGGTGACGATCCGCACCGAGGCGCCGGTCGCGCGGATCGCGGTCGAGGGCGGCATGGCGAGCGGCGTCCAACTGGCCAGCGGTGAAGTGATCGCTGCCTCCATCGTGGTCGCCAATGTCGGCCCAAAGCCATTGTACGAAAAGCTGGTCGATCCCGCCGACCTGCCGCCCGATTTCCGCGCGCGGATCGCCGGCTATGCGGTTGGATCGGGCAGTTTCCGCATGAACGTGGCGCTGGCCGATCTGCCGCGCTTCACCGCGCGGCCGCAACCGGGGCCGCATCACAGCGCGGGCATCATTCTCGCCCCGACCCTCGACTATATGGACGCGGCGTTCGATGTGGCGCGTGCCGACGGCTGGACGCGCCAGCCGGTGGTCGAGATGCTGATCCCCTCGACGCTCGACGACAGCCTGGCGCCGCCGGGTGCGCATGTCGCCAGCCTGTTCTGCCAGGGGTTTTCCCCTGCCCTGCCCGCCGGCCGATCCTGGGACGAGGAACGCGAGGACGCCGCCGATGCGATCCTCGACGTCGTCGAGAGCCATGCGCCCGGTTTCAAGGCGTCGGTGATCGCCCGCCAGATCCATTCACCGCTCGATCTGGAGCGCAAGTTCGCCCTGGCCGGCGGCGATATCTTCCACGGACGCATGTCGCTCGACCAGCTCTGGGCGGCGCGGCCGGTGCTGGGCCACGGCAGCTATCGCGCGCCGATCGCGGGGCTGTGGATGTGCGGCGCCGGCACCCATCCCGGCGGCGGCGTCACCGGCGCGCCGGGGCATAACGCCGCCCGCGCGATCCTGCGCAGCCGCGGCCTTGCGGGATGGTTTCGCCGCCGCTGAACACCGACCCGGCAGCACCGGGAGCGCCTCTGGTCGCGCGCGGCTTGGCGGGCGGAGCGGCCTTTGACAGGGCGCGACGATGTCGACCCGTACCAAGCTTGCCCGCCGCTTCGCCCTGCTGTCCGGCCTGTTGATGGCCTCCGCGGCCTGTTTCGCGGGAGATCCCGCCCCGGCGCTCGGCCGCCTCACCATCAGCGGGACGGTCGCCGCCGCCGATGGCGCCGCGCTCGACGGCGGCAAGGTGATCGCCTGTTCCGCGCCGTACAAGGCGTGCAAGACCCAGGTCGAGGCACCGCTGCGCCGCGACGGCACCGGCTATGCCTTTACACTGACCGTGCCCGATACCGGACCCTATCAGATCGTCGCGTGGAAGGACGTCGACGGCAACAACGACGCCTCGCCCGGCGACTATCTCGGCATGGCACGCGATGGGGCGGCGGTCACCGCGCCGGCCGCACTACCGCGCATCGCGGTGAAGCGGGTCGAGGGCACGGCGGCGACCGTCGCGGCTGCCGGAACGGGCTCCGGCGGCGCCGTGACGGGGAGTTGGTCGCAATCCTCGACCACGCGCGAACTGGTGCTGATGCCGAAGATCAAGTTCCAGCCCTCCCTCGCTACCGGCTATGGCACCAATCTGGGCGGAACGTTCGGCGCGGGATCGGCGACCAACACGGTCATCGTCAACGAATCGACATCGGTGACGGTCAATCGGTCGATGACGCTGACGATCCGCCCCGATGGCGGCTTCAGCTGGCGGATCACCAGGAGCTATCCCGAAGGGTCGTGCACCAAGACGGTCAACCAGGTGAAGGAAGGTCGCGCCACCGCGTCAGGCGGATCGCTGACCTTCGCCATCGAGCGCGGCACCGAGCAATGGAGCGGCTGCGGCAAGGCGGGATCGGGCGCGATCGGCCCGTCGCGTGAGAGCTACAGCTATCGCGCCGCGGGCGCCGCGCTGACGATCAGCGGTTCGGGCGGGGTCAACTGGGCGTTCCATCGCTGAGGCGGACTTGAAGCGATGCCACGCGCGCCTCTAAAGCGCATTCATGACGCTCCGCCTCTACAACAGCCTGACCCGGCAACTCGACGAGTTCCACCCGATCCACCCCGGTGAGGCGCGGGTCTATTCGTGCGGGCCGACGGTCTACAATTACCAGCACATCGGCAACATGCGCGCCTACATCTTCGCCGATACGCTGGGGCGGACGCTCAAGTTGAAGGGCTATGACCTCTCCCACGTCATCAACATCACCGACGTCGGCCACCTGACATCCGACGCCGATGCGGGCGAGGACAAGATGGAAAAGGCGGCGGCGGGCAGCGGCCAGTCGATCTGGGAGATCGCCGCGCATTACACTCACGCCTTCAAGCGCGACGTCGCCCGGCTCAACATCACCCCGCCAAAGCTGTGGTCGGTCGCGACCGATCACATCGCCGAGATGATCGATTTCGGAAAGGCGATCGAGGGCAATTGCTACCAGATCGACAGCGGGCTGTATTTCGACACCGCCACCGTGCCCGACTATGGCGCGCTCGCGCGCACCGTCGCCGACGAAGGCGAAAGCCGGATCGATCCTGTCGCCGGCAAGCGCCACCCACAGGATTTCGCGATCTGGCGCACCTCCCCGCCCGGCGAGCAGCGGCAGATGGAATGGGACTCGCCATGGGGCAAGGGTGCGCCGGGCTGGCACCTCGAATGCTCGGTGATGAGCCTCAAGCACCTCGGCCACCCGTTCGACATCCACACCGGCGGCATCGACCACCGCGAAATTCACCACCCGAACGAGATCGCCCAGAACCAGGCGCATTGCGCCTGCCCGAACCCCGGCGCGAACATCTGGATGCACAACAATTTCCTGGTAGATCGCGGCGGCAAGATGTCGAAGTCCACCGGCGGGTTCCTGACGCTCCAGACGCTGGTCGACGCCGGCGTCCACCCCCTCGCCTATCGCCTGATGTGCCTGCAGGCGCATTACCGCAGCGAATTGGAGTTCACCTGGGACAATCTGTTCGCGGCGCTGACCCGGCTGAAGCGGCTGGTGCAGGGGATCGAGAAGATCGCGCACCGGTTCGACGCCGAACCGCGGGGATCTCTGGACGTCGCCGAGGTGCGCGAGGTCGAGGACGCGATGAGCGACGACCTCAACACGCCGCGCGCGCTGGTGCTGCTGGAGAATGTCGTGGCAGGCAAGGGCCATGCCGGCGATCGCTACACCGCGATCCGCAAGATCGACCGCGTGCTCGGGCTGCGGCTGGCGACGCTGCACCGCACCGATCTGCGCCTGCGCCCCGCCGACGCCGCGATCGACGCGGAGACGATCGAGGCCCGACTCGCCGAGCGCAAGGACGCGCGCGCCGCGAAGGATTTCGCCCGTTCCGACGCCATCCGCGACGAACTGGCGGCGGCGGGGGTCGAGGTGATGGACGGCGATCCGCTGGGCTGGGACTGGAAGCTGTAGGAGCAGACAAGCGCTCGCGTCGCGCGGGTTCACTTTCAATCCAGCCTTCACTCTGACGGCATCAGGCTCTGGACGCGCGTGCGGGCGCGGATATGCTGCCGCGATGAAAGCCGTACTTCCCGGGCTCGCCCGCCCCCTCCTGGAACCGCACCTGCCAGCCGCGCTCGACGTGCACTGGTTCACCAGTCGCGACGAGGCGAGAGCGATGATCGCCGACGCCGACATCGCCTGGGTCGACATGCAGCGCGGATCGGACACCGCCGCGCTGGTCGCGGCGGGGCAGCGTCTCAAATGGGTGTCGACCATCTATGCCGGGATCGACCCGTTCGACCTGGCGCGATTGAAGGCAAACGGCACGACCCTGACCAACGGCGTCGGCATCAATGCGCTGGCGGTCGCCGAATATGCGGTGATGGGCATCCTCGCCGCCGCCAAACGCTACGACCAGGTTGTCCGCGCCGCCGACCGTCACGAATGGCCGATCGACGCGCCGGGTAAGATCGAATTGTTCGGGAGCAACGCGCTGATCGTCGGCATGGGGGCGATCGGCCGGCTGGTTGGTGAACGGCTGGCGGCTTTCGGCGTAGCGGTGACCGGTGTCACCCGATCCGGCCGCGACGGCACGCTGACGCCCGATGCGTGGAAGGTGCGGCTGGGCGAGTTCGACTGGGTGGTGCTCGCCGCGCCCTCGACCGACGCGACGCACACCATGATCGGCGCGGCCGAGCTGGAGGCGATGAAGCCGACCGCGTGGCTGGTCAACGTCGCGCGCGGCGACATGATCGACCAGGACGCGCTGGTCGATGCGCTCAACAGGCGACACATCGCCGGGGCGTTCCTCGACACCGTATCCCCCGAACCTCTCCCGCCCGAACACCCGTTGTGGACGACCCCCAACACGCTGATGACGATGCACCTGTCGGGCCGCAGCCAGACCGGGATGTTCCAGCGCGCGACGGCGCTGTTCCTCGACAATCTCGACGCGTTCATGTCCGGGCGCCCGATGCGCAACGTCGTCGATCTCGATCTGGGGTATTGAACCCGCCAGCCACGCCTCCGGCATCGTATTGAGTTTCATATTGACACTTATCTTCGGGGCGGTATGTTGACGTCATCAACATCGTCATGGAGTCGCTTGGGATGGCCAGCGCGATCGAAACCCTCATTCGTGGCACGGTAACCAGGGGGATCGGCGCGGTCGCCGATTTCAACCGCAAGCGCCTGCCCGTCCCCACCGCGCCGCATCCGTTCCTCACCGGCATCCACGCCCCGATGACCGAGGAAAAGACGCTGGAGGCGCTGACGGTCACCGGCACGATCCCGCCCGGGCTCGACGGCCGCTATCTGCGCATCGGCCCGAACCCGATCGCGCCCGATCCGGCCAGCTATCACTGGTTCACCGGCGACGGCATGGTCCACGGCGTGCGCATCGAGGATGGCCGGGCGCTGTGGTACAAGAACCGCTGGATCCGGTCGCGCCGCGTGGCGGAGCATAGCCCCCTTCCCGCCGCGCCCGGCCCGCGCAACGGCACTTTCGACACGGTCAACACCAATGTGCTGGGCATCGGCGGCCGCATCTTCGCGCTGGTCGAGGCGGGCAGCTTCCCCGTCGAGTTGTCCGACGATCTGGAGCAGGAGACCTATAACCCGTTCGACGGCACATTGGGCAGCAGCTTCACCGCGCACCCCCATCTCGATCCGCTGACCGGCGAGAACCACGCCATCGCCTATCTCGCCACCGATCCCGGCAAGGTGCGGCACGTAGTCGTCGACGCCGCCGGCCGCGTCGTGCGTGAGGAGCCAATCGCGGTCAGCCATGGCCCGTCGATCCACGATTGTGCGATCACCGAACATTATGTCGTGATCCTCGATCTGCCGGTGACCTTTTCGATGAAGGCGCTGATCGGCGGCCACGGCTTCCCCTATCGCTGGAACCGCGATCATCAGGCGCGGATCGGCCTGATGCCGCGCGCCGGCACCCAGGACGATATCGTGTGGATCGACATCGATCCCTGCTACATCTTCCACGTCGCCAACGCCTTTGAGGACGATGACGGGCGCGTGGTGCTCGACGCGGTGACCTATGCGACGATGTTCGACGACAGCACGCAAGGGCCTGATGCGGTGGCGCGCGGCCTCGAACGCTTCACGCTCGATCCGGTGGCGCGCACCGCGCAGCGCCGCATGATCGATTCCACGCCGCAGGAATTCCCCCGTCCCGACGAACGCCGGTTCGGCCAGCGTTATCGCTACGTCTACACGCTCGCCCTGCCGACGGAGGGGGCGTTCATCGGCGACAGTCGGCTGTACAAGCACGACCTCGACGCCGGCACCCGACAGACGCATGATTTCGGCGAAGGCCGCTATCCCGGCGAGTTCGTGTTCGTCGCCGCCGCCCCTGACGCGGCGGAGGATGACGGCTGGCTGATCGGCCTGGTGGTCGATCTCCCCCACGAGACCACCGATCTCGTCATCCTGAATGCACGGGACTTCGACGGGCCGGCACAGGCCAGTATCCGCATCCCCCATCGCGTCCCACCCGGCTTCCACGGCAATTGGGTGGCGAGCCGCTAGCCGGCTCGCAATCCCTGATCCGGCGCACGCCGGATAGGGGATAAGAACGCGATTACCCCATCGGGGAAATTCGTCCTTGCCTCCGATTACCCGAACCGGGTAAGCGCCGCGCATGACGACGCTTGCCGGTTCCAAGATCCGCCGTTTCCGCGAAGACCGCGGCCTCACCCGCGCCGCTTTCGGCGCCTGGTATGATTCGCCCGGCAGCACCGTTCAGGGATGGGAGGAGGATGGCAAGCGCGCCCATCCCAAGGTGGTCAACCAGATCGCCGCCAACGGCATCGCCGACCATTCCGACTGGTTCGTGAAGACCCCGCAGGAGAATGACATGGCCGCCCAATGGGCCCCCGACAGCTGGACCGCGCATGAGGCGCGCCAGCTCCCGACCTATCCCGACGCGGCCGCGCTCAACGCCACCACCGCCCAGCTCGCCAGCTATCCACCGCTGGTGTTCGCGGGCGAGGCGCGCAACCTGACCGCCGATCTGGCCGAAGTCGCCGGCGGCCGCGCCTTCCTGTTGCAGGGCGGCGACTGTGCGGAAAGCTTCGCCGAGTTCCACCCGAACAACATCCGCGACACCTTCCGCGTCATCCTCCAGATGGCGGTGGTGATGACGTTCGCGTCAAAGCTACCGGTGGTGAAGGTCGGGCGGATGGCCGGCCAGTTCGCCAAGCCGCGCTCCGCCGATACCGAGACGATCGACGGGGTCGAGCTGCCCAGCTACCGCGGCGACAACATCAACGACATCGCCTTCACGCCGGAAGCGCGCATCCCCGATCCGCAGCGGCTGATCCAGGGCTATCTCCAATCGGCGGCGACGCTCAACCTGCTGCGCGCCTTTTCGACCGGCGGTTATGCCGATCTCCATCAGGTCCATCGCTGGACCCATGACTTCATGGGCCGCAGCCCATGGGCCAAGCGCTATTCCGAAATGGCGGACCGCATCGGTGAGGCGCTGGAGTTCATGGCCGCGTGCGGGATCGATTCGGATCGCGTGCCCCAGCTCGGCCAGACCAATTTCTACACCAGCCATGAAGCGCTGCTGCTCCCCTACGAACAGGCGCTGACCCGGCAGGACAGCCTGACCGGCGACTGGTACGATACCAGCGCCCACATGCTGTGGATCGGCGACCGCACCCGCTTCGAGGGATCGGCGCATGTCGAGTTCCTCCGCGGGATCGGCAACCCGATCGGCATCAAGTGCGGGCCGAGCCTGGAGCCCGACGCGCTGCTGGCGATGCTCGACACGCTCAATCCGGCGCGCACGCCTGGGCGGATCACGCTGATCACCCGCTATGGCCACGACAAGATCGAGAGCGGGCTGCCCAAGCTCGTGCGCGCGGTGCAGCGTGAAGGGCATCCGGTGGTGTGGAGCTGCGACCCGATGCACGGCAATGTCGTCAAGGCGGCCAACGGGTACAAGACTCGCCCGTTCGAGCGCATCCTGGCCGAGGTGCGCGGCTTCTTCTCCGTCCACCGGGCGGAAGGCAGCTTCGCCGGCGGCATCCATTGCGAGATGACTGGGCAGAATGTCACCGAATGCACCGGCGGTGCGGTCGACGTCACCGAGCAGAGCCTGGCGGACCGCTACCACACCCACTGCGATCCGCGCCTCAACGCCAGCCAGAGCATCGAACTGGCGTTCCTGCTGGCGGAAATGCTCAACCTCGAAATGGCGGAACGGCGCAAGGCGGCGGCGTGATGGCGCGGAAAGGCGCGTCAACCCGTCTTGACGCGCCCGCCCCCCGCCGATAAGTGCCGCGCTCCGCCGAAACGGCCCCTTCGTCTAGCGGTCTAGGACGTCGCCCTCTCACGGCGAAAACACGGGTTCGAGTCCCGTAGGGGTCACCAGGATAAGTTGCTGATATTATTAAATAACCGAAAGCTTGGTGACAAAACTTCCCTTGGTTTCCCTGTATTTTGAATACGATGCCGTGTCAAAATGCGTTTATGTGGTCACACCATCGCGCAATCTGATCCGACAAAGGCGGACGCATCTTGGTGCGGTCGGCCTTCCTTGCCAAACAACTGATTGATCTTGGCTGCTTCCTTCAGGGAATCCGACCCGTCGATCCAGCGCGCATAGTGCTTGTGAGTAACGCCAGCGTTACGATGTCCAAGCTGACGGGCCACATAAGCTGGATTGACACCCCCCATCAGCGCGGTCGTCGCAAAGGTCGCCCTCGTACAGTAGGCGTTACGCTTACGGATCCTGAGTGCTTTTACGGTAGGGTGAAAATAGCACTTCCGCTGCTCCTGCACGTCGGGCCATGGCCGACCCGTCACGGGATTGAGGAATATCGGCGTATCCCATCCTCGATGCAGGCTGTGCCGCTTCTGCCTCTCCAGCACATCCATCATGCGATCGCTCAAGCCCACGTCGCGGACCTGGTAGGTCTTGGTGCTCTTGAGCTGTGCGGCAACGCGGGCACGCTGAACACGAATGGAATGCCCACCCCAGTCGACATCTGACCAACGCAAGGCGATCTGCTCGCTCGGCCGCATTCCGGTGCCGAAGGCAAACTCGTACCAGTTCCAAGCCTGCTCCGGCGCGTTGTCACGGAGATGGTCGAGAATGGCCTCCATTTCGTCCCGTGTGAACGGATCGGGGAGATGATCCGTGGTTTTCAGGTTGGCGATCGGCGTCATTGGAGAGCGATCCAGCAAGCCGTCCTCGATCGCCGAGCGGAAGAGCGCTCGCAAGGGGATCAGGTCGTTGTTGATCGTCCTCGCCGTAACCTTCTGCGCACGCTCGTAGATCAGTTCGCGGATTTCCGAGGGTTTAATATGTGCAATATGCCGGGTCCCGAACGCCGGAATCCAGAGATACTGCATGGCTTTCTGATAACCCGCGATGGTCGATTTCGCGAGAAGAAGCCGGGCAAGCCACTTCTCCGCAACATTGGTGAAGCTGGCGACCAATGCCCGCTCGGCTTGCGGAAAGTGTCGATCGAACTCGAAAATATCGAGTTCGATCTCCCTGCGGACTCGCACCATGAGCCGTTCCGCCGCGGCGATATTCGCCTTGGTCGGTGAAACTCTCAGCGTCACTCTATGAGGCAGACCCTTATAAGTGAATCTCACACGAATGCACGTCGCCAGCGGCTGGACACCGGCTCCTTTTCTTCCACGCCTCATTGATAGTCATCCTTGTATCACATCTGCCAACTGGGCTTCCCAAGTGCACTTTCGCGCCGCAGATGGATCGCGCGGATTTGTTCATGGAGCGTGAACTACTTTCGTTATAACTATGAACACGATGATATTTTGTTAGTACCGCGTCTGGACAGCAAAAATTACCTGCTCAACATTGGCTGGTAACCATTAGACAGGAGCTTGATCGAAGAGCAGCCTCAAATTGAAACCCCGCTCAGCTTCTCGTCATTCGCACATCGTTCGCCACTTTAGTGCCTATGGGTGACGACAGATTTTGGGCCGGATTCTGCCCGGCCGCTTACAGATGCCACGCTCAAAAACCGGACGATCGAAGCTGGCGCAGCTTCTTCGTCAGCAAAGTCAAATCACGCGAAGGGGTGGCGCCGAGCCGCATCGCCGCGATCGGCGCGTTGCACGAGCGACTGCAGTTCGTGGAGATCGTCGCCGCCCGCCCGGCGCGTCCAGAGATCGCCCATCAGCGGCCGTCAACCGTGCGGCGCGAAATGATCGCCGATGCCTTCGAAATCCGACACGATGTCGAAATAGGCATCCGCCTCGCGCTGGAACTGCATCGGGACGAGTGCGGACGTCACGAGGCAGCACTTCAGTCCGATCGACCCTTCGGCAATCCCAGTGGCCTTCGATACCTGCGAGAGGTTCGCCTTCAGGAACTCGAAGCGATCGAGGTGACGTCTCGTCGGACCCCTTCTGCCGCCGCGCTCAACATGGTTGGGACCGAATTCGACCAGGCGTTCGGCGATCTCACCGACCGTCTTGTCGGCAAGTAGGCGCTTGCACTCGATGATATAGACGGCGCCAGTCGATCCGTTCCAGGCCAGCACGTCCACGTCTCCGCCCTCCTTGGTTCCGCCCAGCCGCGTCATCAGATAGTCGGCTTCGGTCTCGAGCCCAAGCTCCTTGAGCCGCGCCGCGACGCGGCGATTGAACCGGTGACCCAGACGATCGACGGCGGCGCCGATCCAGCGCTTCATCTCCTCGGTCCGGAAATAGGATTCCGGGAGACGTGCGTTGTAGGCCCGCAACGCGTACTCCGAGCCGTGCTCCGCGATCACCGGCGAAACGATGCAGATCGGATCCTCGCAGTCGTCTAGTTGGACGATAGGCTTGGAGAGCAGGCTAAGTCGCCGAGCGAACCGCCACGGAAACCATTCCTTCGCACTCGCGCCGACAGGCTTCATATCATTCCATTTCGCGCGCGGAACGAGCGCCCACGATTCCAGCAGTCTGTCGGCCGCCGCGTCGTCCACGCCGTCCATCGCGACGAGATCGGCCTTCAGTTCCGAGCGGCGAACGGTCACCCGGCCGTTGCCCGATGCGACGGCGCGATCACCGAGGCGGGAGACGAAGTCGACCATGCGAATCGGCGTCACGCCGTACTCAACCGCGAACGCCGCATCGAATTCCTTGTTGGTCTGGCGTTCGTATTCCTCGTCATCGATCTGCTCGGGCATCTCGTAGAACGTGTCGTAACCCTCCGCCGCCGCATCGAACTGGTCCCGCGACAGGGCGACCATGAAGGGCCGATGGATCCGTTCCGCGAACTCGTCTTCGAACCTGAGGACGCCGCTCGGCTTAATCTCGATGCGCTCCGCGAAACCGTGATGGATCTCGTCACTGCGCGACGCGACGCCGCAAAGGAGCGAAACATGCGCCAGGAGAAAGTCGAGATCGTCCAGCGAACAGGTGCGTCCACCGGTTACCGGCGAGGTGCACACCGCCATCTCGATGACGACGCGGCAGCTCAGCCCCACCTCCGACCGCGCGCTCTCGCGCTCGACCGCAGCGCGCATCACCTCCTCGCGTGGATGGAGATGGAGGACGGCCGCGGCGGTGTGACGCCAGGTCGCCCGGTCCCGGTCGATCGCATTGTGGTTGTCGATGCACGCCTCGATGACCGACGCCCGATCGATCAGCTCCAGCCGCGCGCGTATCTCCTCCCAGAGCACCTGAACGGATCTCTGCAGCAGCTTGCCGGCTTCGTCCTTGTCCTCGACTACCCGGGCGTTCCCCTGCTGCACGCCGCTTCGCTGCGCGAGCCCGATGTCCGCCCAGGCCCGCACCTCGGGCTGCATCATCCGCGCGCTTGGCAACTCGGCCGTCGCCAGGATGAAGTCCCCGGCGGTCTTCGGGGTCAACACATGGAGATGCCGTGACGACCTGTCCTTGACAATCGACGACGCGATCCGCTCGGCCAGACCGCTCTCGGTCGATCCGACGAGGTCGAGCGCAGCCTGTACGACCGTCTCGACCATCCAGCGGTCGCCCACATTGTCGGGGCGTCCGAACGCTCTGAGGTAATCCACCGGGCAATCGATGCGGATGTCCTCGCCGACGATGTTTAGAACCGGCCTTGCGGGATTCGCGTCATCCGCGACCGTCGCCGCATCGAGATCGGTCCCTTCGGGGAAAGCCAGCTCGATGCTGATGAATTGGGGCAACGGATCGACAACCCCTGCCAGCGCCGGCGCGACCATGACCACCCAATTCCTGAGCATGTCCCAGACGCGGTACGACAACGATCTCGAGGGCGTCGGTGCGGTGCCCGCGATCGTGATCCACCACGTCCGTCCATCCACCTCGATGGCGGCGGCGGGCCGCCCTTCCATCGCGTCACCGACGCTCACGTAAGAGGGTTCGGTCTGGAGATCGGCGAAATACATCTCGGTCGAAGGTCTACGGACCTCGACGAACGCGTTGCGCGGATCGACCCGCACCGCGTGCTTGTCGAGCGCGCGACGGATCCGCACCCGGACCGACGTGAGGTAGTCGGTACCGAGTTGGATCAGCGTGCGGCCGCGCTCGGCGTCCTCGGGAAGCATCTCGAAGCCGTTGCCCTCCACGAAGCCGTAGAGATTGAGGAAACCGTTGGGGTTCACGAGCTGGCTTCGCGTCCGGCGAAGCTGCCGCTCCTGATCGAGGATCCGGTACATCTGTAGCGCCGACGTGTTCGAGTCGTCGGCGAAGAGCTCCAGATCCTCGGCGCCGAGCCCGACGAAGGGCCATTCGGGCGGGACGCGTCCCGGGTCGGCCACGAAGCCCCTGCCCAGGCCACCGAACGCGAGGATCGTCATCCCGATACGGAAATCCGGCATCGCCTTGATCGTGGAGATGCCGGCGTCGACGAGGCGCCGCACCTCGGCGGACACGTCCTTGACCGAACGGAAACCTTCGTCCGCGACCTCCTCGACGTCGTCCTGGACAAAGATGACGTGCGCGTAGGCGCCGACGTCGAACGTGCAGATCATATCGACTGCGCCGGACTGCGCGTCGGTGTCGGGTCCCGTTACCCGATCCAAGCCAAGGCCGATGCGGGCGCTCATGACACTGTTGCCGAACTGGTAGTCCGTCAGCTTGTCCTGCAGGCGCTCGCCCTCGTCGTTGTTCAACGCCATCTCGAGGGCGCGCCGCCTGATCGCGGCGCCGATCGCGGTCGGCAGCGCGACGATGAAGTCGTCGCCATCCATTAGGATCGGCCGAGCCTCAAGCGAGGTCCAGCTGATCGTCTCGCTACGCAGGACTACACTGTGGGCCGGATCGAAGATGAATGGGCGCAGGTCGAACGGCTCGATGTCGAGCTCCGCAAGGTCCGCGGGTGTGAAGCGGACACGCGCCGACAGTTCCTCGATCCGCCTCGTCGGGAACTGGACACGGGCAAGCCGTCGTCCGCCGCCGGTGACGTTGCGGGAAAGCCCGCTACGTTCCGCAATGGCGGTGCTCAGGTTGAGGAGCGCCGACGTCTGTCGCAGGCAGTGCGGAGCCCATGTGCTTCCTCCGCGCGCGCACGCGGTGACCGCGTAGAGCACGGCCTGCACGTATGCCGCGTTGGCCTCCCAGATTCCCTCGAACAGCAGCGAGTTGCCAGCCCCCGACACGACGTTCGCCACGAACACGTCCTCGGGTGGGTCCTCCTGGTGCCCGACCCGATCCTCGCCGAGGATCTCGTTCAGCCACTCGCGGAGCTGGGCCGCCGTCGGACGCACCGTTCCGTTGGCACGGAGCGCGACGAGGTGGATCAGCACCTCGAACCTGACGGCGTTCGCGTGCAGATCGGGATCGGTCAGCAGACCGCCGAGCATCGCGAGAGTCGCGGCCTTGTCGAACTTGTCCAGCCGCGCCGCGAGCTTGTCCAGGCGCTCCTCGATCGACCCGATCGCCATCGCGTCGGTTGCCGCCATCATTGCGTCGAGCATCATTCCTTCACCTGTCACCATACAACCCTCCTCGGCTGAGAGTGCCCATTGGTGACAACGCCCGCGTGGTGAGATGAATCCAACATGGTGGCTGCGTACGTTCGATCCAAGTTCGTCTCGGTCAAACCGCTCCAGGAGTTGCCCACGCGCCCAGTCAGGGGGACCAATCCCGTGCGCGGCGCTCGCCTTCGAGTATCATATCGCCGATCGGATCCTCGCTTCCCGGCGGTCCGCTGGGTGCGGACCGCGATGACGCGACAAGAATGGCATCGTTGAAGCGAGCCGCGACGATGTCGGCGCTCGGCCGCGGCCACCATACTCCCATCAACCTCGCGAGCTCGCCTTCGAGCTGATGTTCGTCGGCATCAATCGGCAGAAGCGCAGCGATCTCAGCCAGACCGCGATCCGCCGTTGCGAAAACATAGCGCTTGCCGGGATCGTCACCGTGCAGCATCCGACGTGTCAGTTCGCTAAGGTGGGTCATGTCCCATGCGGCGTTCCGCACACCATCAAGTGCGCGCTCGCGGTCGGCGGACCTAAGATGCTTCATGAGGCGCTTCTTCGCCGCGTGGGGCGAAAAGTACATCGACGCGAAGATCGCCGCCGGGCCAGCGAGGAAGAAGTCGGCCATCATCCAGTCGACGAGCGCGATGGCCCGATCGAGTGGCGAACGATCGGATAGCTCGAGGTCCGCGATCTTCAACGCGACGACGTAGTTCCTCTCCCAGCGTCGGAGCGGATAGGCGAAATCATGTTTCGTCGATGCCTCGGGCTGCAACTGACCCAACCCGTCGGCGCGTCCGCGCGACACTGCGACCCAGGCCAACGCCTGCGCCGCGTCCCCGACGCGAAACCAGCCTAGCTCGCGGTTAGCCTCGTCATTTCCCATCCGATGGCCGAGCTCGTGGAATGCGATCGACGGCTCGAAGTCTATCCCCATGCACTGGCAGTACGCCATCAGGTTCGCGGCCAGCTGCGAAGGCGGATCGAGCGGATACCGCGCCCTCCCCTCCGCGATCGCGGCGATGCGCGAGATGAGGTTGCGATCGGGAAGGATGACCGTCCTTTCGCCCATCAGCTTCGAATACTGGACCGACGTCAGGTCGAAGGCGCCGCTACCGCCGGGAATGTACCCGGGAACGATCCCACCATCCCGCATCAGCTCATCGGCGATCTCCATCATATCCTGCAAGGGAAAGTCGAGCGGGAACCGGACGATGAACTCGTCAATGCCGTCGTCCACGCGAAACTCTCCAGGATTACTGGCCACCTAGCGAAAGATCATCGGCATCGACTAGAAACATCGCATGGCGGGTGAGGATTCTGTAAGACCAAGTCGGGATGGCGACCAGTTCCACTACTATTGGGCGGCGCGACGCTGCCTGCGCCTGCTTCCACCCGACACCGACCTCGTGGCCATCTCGATCGAAGGTCCGGCGGTCCCCGACGGAAACGCCGTGCGCGATGGGTCGAAGTCCATCGACGTCGCCGAATACTACGGTTCGACGGATCCCGCGACGGCGACGCTGATCAACTACGTCCAGCTGAAGCACTCCAGTGTGCGAGAGGACGAGGAGTGGATCGCCAGCACGATTACCGAGACACTCCAGGATTTCGGGAAGCGCTACGTCGCGCTCGTGGCCAAGTTCGGCGTCGCCGACGTCGCGAAGCGCTTCCGCTTCGAGTTCGTGACAAATCGACCGTTCGCCGCGTCGCTCGAAACCGGCATGGAACAACTACGGAGTGACCATGTCGGCGCCAGAGGCAAAGCGGCCGCCCATGCCATGAGGATAGACGTCTCGATTGCGTCCGGGCTCGCAGAAATCCTAACGCTGACGGGCCGCACCCAACGTTACCTCGAGCAGCGTACCCTATTGCATGACGACCTTTCGGGGTTCCTGCCCGAGGCCGATCGCGACGCATCGCTCCAGATGAAGAATCTCGTCGAACAGCGGGCGACATCCGAGTTCTCGAACCGACCCGAGATCACCCGGATCGACATCCTGAAGGCGCTCGGGACCGACTCCCGCGACCTTTATCCCGCCCCCTCGCTCATCGAACTGCCCGCGCAGATCGTCCCGCGAATCCAACTGTCGGAACTCACGGAGCGCATCGTCTCGGGCGGCAGTCTCTGCGTAATCAGTGCCGACGCCGGCGTCGGCAAGTCGGTGCTGTCCACCCAGATCGGATCGCAACTCCCCGCGGGCAGCGCCACCTTCGTATACGACTGCTTCGGAAACGGCGCGTACCGAAGCGCAAGCGGCTACCGACACCGTTGTCCGTCTCCACCACGCCGGGCAGGACCATGTTGACCGTGATGTCGCGTGCTCCGACCTCTTTCGAAAGCGAACGGGCGAACTGCTCAACCGCCGCCTTCGATCCAACATAGGCCGCCCCCATCGGCGCCCAGTTTCGCGTCAGGCCCGTCGATATCCCGACGATGCGCCCGCCGGCCCTCAGGCGCGACGAAGCCTCCTGCATCGCGAAGAACGTCCCTTTGGTGATGGCGAAGAGCCGGTCGAACATCTCCTCGGTCGTCGAGGCGAAGGGCGCCAGCGTGCCGACGCCAGCGTTGGCGACCAGGATGTCGACGCCGCCGAAACGTTCCGTCGCAGCGTCGAAGGCCCGCCGGGAGTCCGCGGGTAAGGGCTTGTGACGCCTGCTTGTCGACGCCGATCAAGCCTTCGAGCCGCTTGGTCTCGGCGGCGAGGACGCTGATCGCCGAACTCGCCCTTATCGCCGAACAGACCGACATGGACTTGATCCATCTCGACTTCACGGTCGACCATGACAGCGCGATGCTGAATAACGTCGTGGTCGTCGCCCCTCGCGGTCACCGCTGCTTCGTCTACACGAACTGCCGCCTGTCTCAGATTCCAGGCACGCGTCGCGCGGTTATCCTGCCGAGCGACGCTGCTCGCGGACATTTCCGCATCTTGCCTGGCGAAATACTTCACCTGCCGAACAAGCCCATCGAGTTGCGCCGCGAAGGTATCGACTTCGCCACTCGACGTCTCGCTGAACTCGTGCGCGACGACGCCAAGGTCAATGGCCAGATCGACGTGTTTCCCCGAGCGGCCTGAAATTTGGCGCGATGTATCAACGCACCCTACTTCGCCTCCGGGGTCTTGGAGCGACCCGATCAATATGGCTATAGAACAAATAGAGAACGTTTGCTATGTATGCAGCTCATGAGTCGAGGCACGATCGAAGTTTTTCCTGATGCACGCGGATAGAAGGTCGGCCTTGATCGTGCCGAAATGTCATGCGAACGACGGCGTTACGGAAATCGTAATGCCGCTTGTTCGGTCTAGGAGGGGTTGAGATCGTGCGCAGCGTCGAGCTTTTTACAGGGTGTGGTGGGCTTGGCCTCGGCCTGGCTCGCGCGGGCTTCCATCACGATCTGATGGTGGAGTGGAATGGCGACGCCGTCGCGACTGTCCTCCATAATAAGGCGCTGGGCGTCGAACATGTCGCCGATTGGCCGATCGTGCGCAGCGACGTGCGCGAGATCGATTGGAAGCAGTTCGCCGGCGTCGATCTCGTGGCCGGGGGGCCGCCCTGCCAGCCGTTCAGCATAGGTGGCAAGCATCGTGGCGACGACGATCACCGCGACATGTGGCCGCAGGCGATACGCTCGGTGCGAGAAATACGTCCGCGTGCATTTTTGTTCGAGAACGTCCGTGGCCTCACTCGGCGCAAGTTTGCCGGCTACCTCCAATCCATCATCGACGGCTTGGCGAAGCCCGCTGCCGACCTGAGCTATGAAGTCCGCGTGATCAGCGTCAACGCCGCCGACTTCGGCGCCGCCCAGAAGCGCCACCGCGTCATCATCGCCGGCGTCCGGTCCGACGTGCTGGTGCGACCCGTCGCCATGCTGCAGCCGACGCACTCGCGCGACCGCCTTCTCTGGGAGCAGTTCGTCACCGGAACGTACTGGAGGGAACACGGGCTCCCGCGCCAGAAAGAGCCGACCGACTATCTCGACATAAGCACCGTAAAGAAGCTGCGCGCGCTCGGCGTTGAGCCGACTGGGAAACGCTGGGTGACCGTGCGCGATAAGCTGCGCGGGCTCGGCGATCCGACCGGCGTGGGCAACCACGTATTTCAGGCTGGGGCGAAGTCCTACAAGGGCCACACCGGCAGCCCGCTCGACCAACCGGCGAAGGCGCTGAAAGCCGGCGATCATGGCGTGCCCGGTGGCGAGAACATGATGGTTCTGCCCGGCGGCGCCGTCCGCTATTTCACCACTCGCGAAGCGGCGCGGTTGCAAGGCCTTCCGGACAACTACGACTTCCCCCGTAGCTGGACCGAGAGCATGCGTCAGTTGGGCAACGCGGTTCCATCCGAACTGGCCGAAGCGGTTGGAAAGTGGATGGCTTCCATCTTGACCGACGGGGGTAAGCGCCTGCCAATGGCGGCGTGACCGAATCGCAAACGCCCGCCGCCAACGTCATCGAAGCCGAACGGCTGGGATACGTCGAATACGAGATCGACATCGAGCGCGTGCTCCGGACTGATCTGCCGGGCGTGCTGGACCGAGTGCCGATCGCGCCGCTGACGCCTGAGGCGGTCAACGCGATCCCGGCGGGTGCGAAGGGCGCCTACGTGCTCTTCGAGAACGGGCACCCGGTATACGCGGGCAAGACTGACACGCGTCACGGATTCCGCGATCGCCTCGGCCGTCACGCCTTCACCATCCAGCATCGTCAGAACCTCGACCCTTCGACGATCGGCTTCAAGGCGATCCGAATCCTCGTATTCTCGAACTTCGACGTTGAAGCGATCCTGATCGACGCGCTTCGCAAGGCCGACAAGTCGGCGCTGCGCTGGAACGACAGCGGCTTCGGCTCGAACGACCCCGGCCACAACCGCGAGCGGCAAGAACCCGCCGGCTTCGACGTTGAGCGTCCGATCGACATCGACAGGTCGCTTGGTCTTCCGTCGGCGACCCATGCGCTGCTCGATCTGTTGATCATGCTGAAAGACGGTCTGCCGTTCACGCTACGCTACCAGACCGACCAGTTGCCTGGGAAGAAGCGGCCGGAGCATTACCGAACGGGGCACGCCGATCAGCGAGCCGCCGCGCCGGTGGCTGTGGAGGAGTCCGACACGCTACGGTCGATCCTGACGAAGGCGTTGGCTGTGCTCCCGGCGGGGTGGCGGGTGACTGTATTTCCGGACCGCGTGATCCTTTACGCGGAGACCGAGCCCTATCCCTATGCTCGCGAATACATTCCGGCGTGAAACGAAAGCGGGCGCCGCTTACGCGCTCGGAGGTCATGTCACGCGTAAAGGGACGCGATACTCGGCCTGAGATGCGTCTAAGGCGCGCGTTACATGCCGCTGGCCTACGATACAGGCTACAGGCGAAAGAGCTGCCTGGCAGACCCGACATCGTCTTCAGGCGGGCCAAACTGGCCATCTTCGTGCACGGATGTTTCTGGCACCGGCATCCGGGCTGCGAACATGCGCGAATGCCGAAAAGCCGATTGGAATTCTGGCGAACGAAGCTCGAGACGAACGTGGAGCGCGACGATCGTCAGGTCGCCGCGCTGCACGCCGCAGGCTGGACAGTGCTAACGCTATGGGAATGCGAAACCCGCAGCGAGGAAACCGTGGCGGCATTTGTCGAAGATGTGATCAAGCGAGTGAAAGAGCCTCGCTGACAACGTCGAATATATCGTGCGGACGCATCGGAACGGTGCTACAAAGCTGCTCCAATCACGGCAAAAGCGCCAACGTAAGCGCTTGATTTTGTTTGTTCCGTTTCATCGCAGACCCCTCCCGTAGGGGTCACCACCGTCGCGTCGTGCGGCGAACGCGGATCAAGTCCGCCGGTGGCGCGGGCCGACTTTCTCGGGCATAGCGCCCCCTCGGTCCGGCGGTTGAATCGTGCACAACACCGATCCGCCGATCACCCCGCCGTTCCTTCCCGCGCATCTCCTTCGCCGTGTGTCCCGGCGGTGCCGATCGAGCGGTCGATCAGGCCGGTGCGGCTCATCCACCAGAACAGCGCCACGCCAGGCAAGGCGATCAGCGTGGTCAGCAGGTAATAATTCACATAGCCCATCGCCTCGATCATCTTGCCCGCGGTCGTACCGGTCAGGAACCGCCCGATGATGCTGGCGCCGGCGGAGACCAGCGCGAACTGCGCGGCGGTGAAGCGCAGATCGGCGAGCGCGGAAAAATAGGCGACCACCGCGACCCCGCCGAAACCGCTGGCGAAATTCTCGAAGCCCATCGCCGCCGCCATGCCCAGCGTCGACTTGCCGGACGCCGCCAGCGCAGCGAAGCTGAGATTGGAGATCGCCATCAGCACCAGACTGATCAGCACCGCGCGCTTCATGCCGAGCCGGGCATAGAGGACGCCGCCGACGAAGATGCCGACGAGCAGCGCGACAAAGCCTACCATCACGTCGTAGAACGCGATCTCGTTGTTGGTGTAGCCCATATCATCGAACAACAGCCGCAGCGTCAGGTTGGCGAGCGTATCGCCCAGCTTGTGGATGAGGATGAACAGGAAGATCAGCCAAGCCCCCTCGCGGCGAAAGAATTCCACCAGCGGCCCGACCTTCGCCTCGCTTACGGCGCCGCGCGGTGGGCGGGTGCCGATCCACAGCAGCGACGCCGCCCCGATCGCCAGCGGCACCACCGCTTCGACCGAACCCCAGCCGAACGCGAGCCCCAGCCCGATCCCGGCGACGGTAAACAGGCCCAGCCAGGTGAGATGGCTCGACCGCCCGGCATCGCGCGCGCGCCGTGCGGTCAGGTCGAACAGCGGAAACAGATAGCCGACCAGCACCATGTTCGACAGGATGTTGACCGACAGCAGCGCGTCGATCGCGCGGCCCAGCACGAACAGCGGCACGAACGCGGCGAGGAAGATCAGATAGGGTTTGCGCCCCATCCGGTCCGGCCATTCGCGACTGACCTTGCGCTCCGGCTCGCCGACGATCAGCCCTGCCAGGATCGCCGGCAGGGCGAACAACGCGCACAGGCTATAGGCCACGCCCCATCCCGCGCCGCTCGCCACCACCAGCGCCAGCGCGCCGGCGCCCGCCGATCCGATCCGCCAGCCATATTGCGACATGCCGGAGCCGATGCCGAGCTGGCGTGGCTCCAGCAATTCGATGCGATAGGCGTCGATGACGACGTCGAACGTCGCGCCGGCCAGCCCGACCAGGATCGCCGCCCCGACCACGGCGGACAGCGACGCGCCGGGATCGAGATTGCCGAGCAGCACCACCGCGGCGATCACCATCGCGCCAGTCAGGATCAGCCACGATCGCCGCGGTCCCAGCGCGCCGAGCACCGGGATCCGCACCTTGTCGACCACCGGCGCCCACGCCCATTTGAGGTTATAGGCGAGAAATGTCAGCGCGAACGCGGTCACCGCCGATTTGGTGATCCCGCTTTGCGCCAGCCGGGTGGTGAGCGTCGCGCCGATCATGGCGTAGGGGAAGCCTGAGGAAATGCCGAGCGCGAATGCCGCCAGCGGCGCCTTCTCGAAATAGGGGCGGATGCCGTCCCACCACGTCACCCGATCCCCGGCCACACCCGTCATTCGTCCGTCCCCTGCCCGTAACCGCGCGAGACTAGCCGAAAATCCGGGCAGAGGAAGGACCAACCACCACCCTCGCCGCTTCGACGCGGGCGATCGGGCCGAAAATCAGGCCGGGGTGGCGAACAGGCTGAAGCTGGCCGGCAGCCGCTTGGGCACCACGCCGCCCAGCACCTTTTCCAGCGCGTCGATCGCGGCGGTCAGGTCGCGCTGGGGATAGGGCTTGCTGAGGCAGCCGGCCGACAGCGTCCGCGCCTCGACTGGGCATTCGCCGGTGACGAACATCACCTGCACGCCGTGGCGCTGCGCCGCGCGGGCGACGTCGATGCCGCTGCCGTCGACCAGCGTCATGTCGACCAGCGCCAGGTCGATCGCGCGGTCGCTGCCCATCATCGCCACCGCGTCCGAAACGCTGTCGACCGTCGCGACGATCTCGAATCCCTGCCCGCTCAGATTATGCTCGATGTCGAATGCCAACAGCGGTTCGTCCTCGGCGACGAGGATACGCACGATCCGACGCGGCTTCTTCGCAAACAACATCACAGCCTCCTGACCTTCATGACGGAGACGGCAAGAGGATACCGCAAACAAATTGTGTCTGCGCCCCCCGTCGCGCTAAGGCGCCCCATGTCCAAGACGATCGCCAAGGATTCACAGCGCATCGCCAAGCTGCTGGCGCGCGCGGGCGTCGCGTCCCGGCGCGAGATCGAGCGCATGATCGCCGAGGGGCGAGTCGCGCTGAACGGTACCGCGATCGATACGCCGGCGACGTTGCTCACCTCTTTGCACGGCGTGACGGTCGACGGCGCGCCGGTCAGCGAACCGGCGCCCGCGCGGCTGTTCCTGTTCCACAAGCCCACCGGCGTGCTCACCGCCGCGAACGACCCGAAGGGGCGCGCGACGATCTATGACAAGCTGCCCGCCGACCTGCCGCGGGTGATCCCGGTCGGGCGGCTCGACCTCAACACCGAGGGGTTGCTGCTGCTCACCACCGACGGCGAGTTCAAGCGCCAGCTCGAATTGCCCGCGACCGGGGTCGAACGCAGCTACCGCGCGCGCGCCTACGGTCAGGTCACGCAGGCACAGCTTGAGGATCTGATCGACGGGATCGAGATCGAGGGCGTGCGCTATGGCCAGATCGACGCCAATCTCGAACGGCGCACCGGCGCCAATGTGTGGATCGAGATGACGCTGCGCGAGGGCAAGAACCGCGAGGTCCGCCGCGTGCTCGAGCATCTCGGCCTGCGTGTCAGCCGGCTGATCCGCACCCGCTATGGCCCGTTCGTGCTGGGTGACATGCCGGTCGGCGCGGTCGGCGAGGTGCGCCAGCATGATCTGGTCGCGTTCCGCCAGTCGCTGGGGCGCAAGGGGGCGGTGCAGGCGCCCGTCACGGTCAACACTGCGCCCAAGCCAGCCGTCGCGCGGGCCGTGGCGCAGGCGACGGTACGCGCCGCCCGCGCCGGCCCGGAACGCAAGCACCCCGTGCGCGAGGAGATCGACACCCGCCGCCCGCGCCCGAACGCGGCGCCGCGTGGGAAGCCCGCCGGATCGCCCGGCCAGCGTGCGCTCGCCGCCGCCGCTCCGCGCACGCGACCGGACGGCAAGCCGCCGGCGCGCGCTCCGCAACGCCGCGCCCCGCCGCCCGAGAAACCGAAAGCGACCGACGCGACGCTCGACGCCGCGACCGAACGCCCTGCCCGTCCGCAGCGCAAGCCCGGTTGGGCGCGCGCCAAGCCGAAGCCGGGCACCAAGCCGCGGGGACGTCGGAAATGAGGGTGATCGCTGGCGAATGGCGCGGCCGCCCGCTGGTGGCGCCGCCGGGCGACGCCACTCGCCCCACCGCCGACCGCACGCGCGAGGCGTTGTTCTCGATGCTCACCAGCCGGCTCGGCAGCTTTGACGGGCTGGCGGTGGCCGATCTCTTCGCCGGATCGGGCGCGCTGGGGCTGGAGGCGCTGTCGCGCGGCGCCGCCACCTGCCTGTTCGTCGAACAGGACCGCGCCGCGATCGAGGCGCTCAAGGCCAACATCGCCAGGCTGGGAGCCAAGGGCGCGGATGTTCGCGCCACGTCGGTGATGGCGCTCGGGCCCGCGCCAAAGCCGCTCGACGTGATCCTGATGGATCCGCCCTATGCCTCGGGCGCCGGCAATGTCGCGCTCGACAAGCTCGCGCGGCTGGGGTGGACCGGGCCAGCAAGCTGGATCAGTATCGAGACAGCGAAGGCGGAAACGGTCGCGGTGACCGGATTCGAGATCGAGACCGAGCGCGTGTTCGGCAAGGCGAAGCTGACGTTGCTGCGGGCCATATAGTCCCGCGGAAATTCAGGCGATCCCGTCGCGCCCCTCGCGCGATCGCAGCGCCAGTAGCGCGACCAGGCTCACCAGCGACGCCGCCGCCAGATAGACGCCGACCGAGGGCAGGCCGCCCCACCCCGACAGCCACTGCGCCACCACCGGGGTCAGTCCGCCGCCGATGATCCCGGCCATGTTGAACGCCAGCGACACGCCGGTGTAGCGGACCCGTGCCGGGTAGAGGCCGGGCAGCCATGCGCCGAGCGGGCCATAGACGAATCCCATCACGAATAGCGCGAACGCCATGCTGGCGAACACCAGCAGCAGCGAACCGGACCCGAGCCCGGGCGCGATCAACAGCCCCGCCACCACCGCGCCGACGCAGCCCCAGGTCAGCACGTGGTTGGCGCTGGTCCGGTCGGCCCAGATGCCCGACAGCACGATCCCGACAGCCATGAACAGGATCGCGCCGAGTTGAAGCGACAGCATCACCTGTCGGTCAATCCCGAGCGTCGTCGTGCCGTAGCCGAGCGCAAAGGCGGTCGCGATATAATAGACCGCGAAACACGCGATCGCGCCCAGCGTGCCGCCGATCGCCACGCCCCAGTGTTTGCGCAGCAATTCCCCCATCGGCACGGCGGGCGGTGGCCCTTCCTCCAGCACCTTGGCGAACGCCGGGGTCTCGGCGATCTTGAGCCGCACCCACAGCCCCAGCCCGACCAGCACGATCGACAGCAGGAACGGCACGCGCCAGCCCCACGCCATGAACTGTTCGGGCGTGACGATCGCCCCCAGGATTAGGAACAGCCCGTTGGCGGCGATGAAGCCGATCGGCGCGCCGAGCTGCGGCACCATGCCATAGCGGCCGCGCCATCCCGGCGGCGCGTTCTCCACCGCCAGCAGCGCCGCCCCGCCCCATTCGCCGCCCAGGCCAAAGCCCTGTCCGAAACGCAGCACGCACAGCAGGATCGGCGCCCAGATGCCGGCGACGTGGTAGGTCGGCAGGAAAGCGATGGCGAGCGTCGACCCGCCCATCAGCATCAGCGAGGCGACCAGTGTCGACTTGCGGCCGATGCGGTCGCCATAGTGGCCGAACGCCCAAGCGCCGACCGGCCGGGCGATGAACGCCACCGCCAGGCTGGCATAGGCCGACAGCAGCTGCATCGACGCGCTGGTCGCCGGAAAGAACAACGGCCCGAACACCAGCGCCGCCGCCGTCGCGTAGATATAGAAATCATAGAATTCGACCGACGTGCCGACCAGGCTCGCCAGCAGCACGCGCCGGTGCGCGGTGATGCCCTTCATGCTCATGACCGCACCGTTCGTCGCAGCGGAGCGATGCGTCAACCCGTCCGTTCATCGCGCGGTAAGGTGGAGGACGCGACGAATGCACCGGGCTTGGCGAGGGACCGCTGACATGCGCAGACGCAATCGTACCCTGTTCGCCGCGTTTGTCGCCGTCGTTGCCGGCGTGGCCGCCTATATCAACCCGGCAATCAGGATCGAGCGTCACGTCGCGCGGGACGAAGTGGCGGTGAAGGCGGAATTCCGCCTGTTGTCGCTCGACTGGGATCAGGCGCCGGTGGCGCGCGCGATGCTCAGCATCACCCAATAGAGGAAGCCCGACAGCGCCATCGCCACCGGCAGCGTCAGCAGCCACGCCATCGCCAGGTGGCGGATGGTCCGCGCCTGCAGGCCCGATCCATTCGCCACCGACGCACCGGCGACGCCCGACGACAGGATATGGGTGGTCGACACCGGCAGGCCGAAACGGTCGGCGGCCAGGATCGTCCCCGCCGCGACCAGTTCGGCGGTGGCACCCATGCCATAGGTCATGTGCTGCTTGCCGATCTTCTCACCGACGGTGACGACGATCCGCTTCCAGCCGACCATCGTTCCCAGTCCCAGCGCGATCGCCACGGTGATCTTGACCCATAGGGGGATGAAGCGCGTTCCATCCTCCAGCAGGGCCTGATAGTCCTTGATCGCCTTCAGTTGCGGCGCACCGCCCAGCCGCGATTCCGCGTCGGCGCCCTTGGTCGCCAGCTTGCTGGTGTCGAGCACCAGATACATGTCGTTGCGCAGGTTCGACGTCGCGCTGGCGGGTACCGCGCGGATCGATCCATAGCCGCTGACCCGCTGGGCCAGATCGCGCGTCGTCACCGCCATCGCGGCGAACGCCCGGGGGGAATCGACCTTCCGCGCCTGAAGCGCCTCGGTCATCACCGTCCGCGCCTGATCGAGCGGCACCGCGATGCCGTTCGCCCGCGCGTCGAACGCGGCGGCGGCCTGGTGCGCGCTCTGGACGAACGCCGGCGTGGCGCTGGCGGGCAGCGTGCGGTTGAGCGCATAGGCGGTCGGAGCGCAGCCGATCAGGATCAGCATGATCAGCCCCATGCCCTTTTGCCCGTCGTTGCTGCCATGGGCGAAGCTGACGGCGGTGCAGGTGAATACCAGCAGCGCGCGAATGCCCCTGGGCGGCGGCGCGCCGGGCGCCGGCGACGTGTGCAGCCGGGGGTTGCGCATCACGCGGCGCATCACGAACAGCAGCAGCAGCGCCGCGCCGAACCCGATCAACGGCGCCATCCACAACCCGGTCAGCACCTTTTGCGCCTGGCTCCAGTCGACGCCGGCGGTTCCGCCCTTCGCGCCAGCGGAAATCAGCTGGTTGGCGACGCCGACGCCCAGCACCGACCCGATCAACGTGTGGCTCGAAGAATTGGGCAGCCCGACATACCAGGTCGCCAGGTTCCAGATCACCGCCGCCAGCAGTAGCGCGAAGATCATCGCGAAGCCCGAGCTGGACCCGACGTTGAGGATCAGGTCGACCGGCAGCAGCGTGATGATCGAATAGGCGACCGCGCCCGACGACGCCATCACACCCAGGAAATTGAAGAAGCCGGACCAGACGACCGCCAGATGGGCGGGCATCGAATTGGTGTAGATCACCGTCGCGACCGCATTGGCGGTATCGTGAAACCCGTTCACGAATTCGAAGCCGAGCGCGATCAGCAGCGCGAGCGCGAGGAAGGCGAACACCCCGACCGCCAGCGTCTCGCCGACGCCCGCGGTGTCGGTCAGCACGCTCCACCCGGCATAGAGGAAGCCGCCGACCAGCATGATCGCGAAGATCCATTTGGCGGCGGGATGCGACGGCGCATCGAGCCGGGGGCGACCCGAAAGCTGGTCCGGGACGGATTGCGAGTCGAGTGCTGCTGCGGTCGCCATGATTTTCGCGCCCTGAACGCGTTGCGTGACACTTCAATGACACGCCCGCGTCGGCGCCATGATTGGCGCGGCGTTAACCATTTGTTGACACTTGCCGTGCCAGCCTTGCCCGCATGGTGTGTCGCGTTGTTGTTAAGCGTATTCTGCTGGGCGCGGGGCTGGTCGCGGCCCCCCTGCCCGCCGCCGCGTCGATCCTCGATTATGTCGGCCAGTGCGTTCCGTTCGCGCGCGCCGCGTCGGGCATCGACATCTATGGCGACGCCTGGACCTGGTGGAGCCAGGCCGACGGCCGCTATCCGCGCGGGCACCAGCCACGCGTGGGCGCGGTGGTCGCCTTCGCCAAATCGAGCCGCCTGCCGCTGGGCCATGTCGCCGTCGTCAGCCGGATCGTCGAGCGGCGCGTGCTGATGCTCACCCATGCCAACTGGTCGCGCCAGAATGGCGAGCGCGGGCATGTCGAACAGGACGTGACGCTGTTCGACGTTTCCCCGCGCAACGACTGGAGCGAGGTCAAGGTGTGGTATCGCGACAGCAAGGGCCTGGGCGGCAGCGTCTACCCGGTCCACGGCTTCATCTACGGCCCGAAGCGCGGTTACTCCCCTGAACTGAGCGGCCGCGCCCCGGATTATGTCGGATCGCTGATCGACGCCTACGCGCAGTAGCGCGAAGCACCGCGAGCGGCGATAAGCATCCCCGATGACCGCCGCGCCCGCCCCGCCCCCATGGTTCTGGCCCGCCGTCGTGCTGATCGCGGTCGGCGGCGGCGCGCTGCGGATCGCCGCCGGGTTCGGCGGGCTGTGGCTGGACGAGGCGTGGTCGGCGCAATTCGCCCGCGACGTGGCGACCCCGGCGGGGGTGTTCCTCAACATCCACCACGACAACAACCACCACCTCAACACATTGTGGCTGCAACTGGTCGGCTATGACGCGCCGCCGGTCGTCCAGCGCGGATTGTCGATCGCCGCCGGCACCGCCGCGATCCTGATCGCCGCGCTGATCGGCGGGCGACGCGGGCCGGCGGCGGGCGTCGTCACCGCGCTGTTGTTCGCGGTGTCACCGATCCTGGTCACCTATGGCAGCGAGGCGCGCGGCTATGCGCCGATGGTGCTGGCGCTGCTGATCGCCATCGCGATCGCCGACAGATGGCTCGACCGCCCCGACACCCCGCCGCCCGCACTGGCGATGGCGGTGACGTGCCTGCTCGGACTGCTATCGCAATTCACCATGGCGTTCGGGATCGCCGCGATCGCCGGATGGGTGGCGCTGCGGGGGTGGCGCGAACGCGGCATCTCGGGCGGCGCCGACGCGACCGTGCGGCTGATGGGGCCGGCGCTGATCCTGGTATCCGTCGCCGCGACGTTGATCCTGGTCGTGTTGCCCGGCCCCGGCGGCTTCCAGTTCGGTCATTATCAGGCGTTCGCCGTGCGCGACCTCCACGCCGGGCTGAGCCAGATGCTCGCCTATAGCTTCGGGCCGGGCATGAGCGTGCTGCTGCTGCCGATCGCGCTGGGCGCGACGATCGCGGCGTTGGTGGCGATGCCGTCGTTGAAGCCGCGCCTCGCCCTGTATGCGCTGGCGATCGTGGCTTTTCCGTTGGCTGTGGGGCTGCTGCGGATCGGCAATGCCGGTATCGCGCGCTATTACCTGTTGACCAGCGTGGCGCTGCTGCTGCTCGCGGGGGAAGTCACTGGCGGCGCGCTGGCCCGTCGCGGCGCGGTCCGCATCGGCGCGCTCGTCATGCTGGCGGCGGTGTTGGTCGCCGGCGGTTGGCGCGACGCGGCGCTGGTCGCCGATCGCCGTGCCGATCCCGACCGGGCGCTCCAGGTGATCGCCGCCGCGCGGCCGGCCGGCGCCACCGCCACGGTCGAGCGCGCGCGGGCGTGGCCGGTGCTGGCGACCGCCGCCGCCGCGCGCCGCTATCCGCTCACCCAATCCGATTGCGGCGAGTGGCTGTTCGTCGACCGCGACGGCGACGAGCCGTTTCCGGCGACCCCCGTCCGCTGTGACCATCGCTATCGGCCCGTCATCGCCGGCCATCCCACCGGGCTGTCGGGCACGCATTGGCGCCTCTACCGCCGCCAGTGATTGCGTCCGCCGCCGTCGCGCGGCATGACGACCGCATGTTCCTGAACTTCCTCGACGAGCTGCGTTCCGCCGGCATCCCCGCCAGCCTGAAGGAGCATTTGATCCTGCTCGAGGCGCTCGACCACGACGTGATCGATCGCACGCCCGAATCCTTCTATTATCTCGCCCGCGCCACCTATGTGAAGGACGAGGGGCTGCTCGACCGCTTCGACCAGGTGTTCGCCAAGGTGTTTCGCGGCATCTCGACCAGCTTCGGCGTACAGGCGGCCGACATTCCCGAAGACTGGCTGAAGGCCGTCGCCGAGAAATATCTGACGCCCGAGGAGATGGCGAAGATCGAATCGCTGGGCTCCTGGGACGAGATCATGGAGACGCTGAAGAAGCGCCTCGCCGCGCAGCAGGGGCGGCACCAGGGCGGCAACAAATGGGTCGGCACCGGCGGCACCAGCCCCTACGGCAATTCGGGCTACAACCCGGAGGGCGTACGGATCGGCGGGGAGAGCACCCACAAGCGCGCGCTGAAGGTGTGGGAAGGCCGCGAGTTCAAGAACCTCGATTCAACCCGCGAACTGGGCACCCGCAACATCAAGATCGCGATGCGCCGCCTGCGCCGGTTCGCCCGCGACGGCGCCGCCGACGAACTCGACATCGACGCGACGATCGAGGGCACCGCCAAGCAGGGCTGGCTCGACGTGGTGATGCGGCCGGAACGGCACAATGCGGTCAAGTTGCTGCTATTTCTGGACGTCGGCGGATCGATGGACCCGTTCGTCAAGCTGTGCGAGGAGCTGTTCTCGGCGGCGACGTCGGAGTTCAAGAACCTAGAGTTCTTCTACTTCCACAACTGCCCCTACGAAGGGCTGTGGAAGGACAACCGCCGCCGCTTCGCCGAACGCACGCCGACGTGGGACGTGCTCCACAAGTTCGGCCACGATTACAAGCTGGTGTTCGTCGGCGACGCATCGATGAGCCCCTATGAGATCACCCATCCGGGCGGATCGGTCGAGCACATGAACGAGGAGGCCGGCGCGGTGTGGATGCACCGGCTGACCAACACCTATCCGGCGACGGTGTGGCTCAACCCGGTGCCCGAGGAGCAATGGGGCTATTCGCAGTCGGTCAAGATCATGCGCGAGCTGGTGAACGACCGCATGTACCCACTGACCCTCGCCGGGCTGGACGATGCGATGCGCGAGTTGAGCAGGAAGAAGTGACGCCGACCCCGGGTGGATGCGTCTAAAGCCGCTCCACCGCGCGCCGCATCCGGCGATAGACTTCGGGATTGCCCGGCGTGTCGGCGGCCTCGCCCGCCAGCACCATCAACCGCACCGCGCCGAAGCTCGCCGCCAGCCCCTTCAGGCGCAGTGCCGCGTCCTTCCAGCCGGCGTGGTCGCGGGAACGGTCCATCGCGTCGAGGTTTCCCTTCGCGCTGTCGAGGAACGCCTCGCGCAATTCGGCGATCAGCGCGGGCTCGTCGCCCACCGCCGCCGCCAGCGTCGCATCGATTGCACCGGGATCATAAGCCATGCCCCAGGGGCTAGGGGATGATGCTTAAGGAGAGGTTACGGCAGAGGCTTACGTAGCGCCCGGAACGTGATACATGTCCCAGAATGAGCGGGGGTTCGCGTATTTTGGGGTTGCGTCCGGAACAGGACGACGAAACGGCGTTGCCGCCGCACGATGAGCCTTGGCTCGACCCGGCGGCGGATGATTGGGTGGACGAACAACCCGCCCCCTCCCGGATCGCGCGCATCGTCGCGGTGGTGCTGGCGCTGGCCGCGATCGGCTGGGTCGGCGCGATGGTCTGGCTCGCGCGATCCGCCTTTCCGATGGCGCCGGTGGCGCTGGTCGAGTTCATCGGCGCGCTGTGCGTCCCGCCGCTGCTGGCGGCGACGCTCTATCTGCTGATCCTGCGTACCAGCCGGGCCGAGGCGCGCCGGTTCGGCGCGACCGCGCGGGCTATGCGCCGGGAAGCCGCCACGCTGGAGGAGCATGTCGCGGCGCTGTCCAACCGGATCGAGGCCAATCGCCGCGCGCTGGCGGAACAGGCCAACTCGCTGATCGCGATCGGCGACGCCACGGCGGAGCGGCTGCACGGCATCGGCGGCGAATTGTCGGCGGAGGCGCGAGTACTCGACACGATCGGCGCATCGCTGGTGCGGTCGGCGGAGACCACCGAATCGAGCCTGAACGTCGTGTTCAATTCGCTGCCCAAGGCGCAGGCGGAAACCGCCGGCATGGCCGCCGCGCTCAATGCCGCCGGGCTGGCCGCGAGTGAGAAGGCGGCGGAACTGAGCGGTCACCTCGCCACGCTGAGCGAGCGCGGGCGCACCGCCGACGATATCGCCAGCGGTGCCGCCGCCCGGCTTGCCGCACATATCGAGCGGATGGAATCGACCAGCGAGGCCGCCGCCGCGCGACTCGATGGCGCGGCGGACGAGATGTCGGCGGCGGTCGACGCGGTGCTTGACCGCGCCGCACAGGCGATCGACGAAGCGCGCAAGGGCATCGCCGCGCAAGGCGAGGCGATGCTGGCGATGCTTGGCGCCAGCCAGGCGGCGATCGACAAGGCCAGCAGCGAGAGCGCCGAGGCGCTCCAGCAGCGGCTCGACGCGGCGGAGGCGGCGATCGATCGCATCACCGCGCGGCTGGGCGAGGAACAGCACCGCACCGACAGCCTGTTCGCCAGCCTCTCGGTCGGGGTCGAGGGCGCGACCGGGCAGTTCGAGCGGCTCCACGCCGACGGGCTGTCGCGCAGCCAGGATCTGGCCGCGTCGATCAGCGCGCTGTCGGGATCGGCGGGCGCGATGACCGAGACGATGCGGATCGGCGAGAGCACCGCGCGCACGCTGATCGCCACCACCGAGGATCTGCTGACCGCGCTCGATGCGTCGACCCGCGAGATCGATGAGACCCTGCCAGAGGCGCTGGGGCGGCTGGAAGCGCGGATCGCCGCCAGCCGATCGATGGTCGGCGCGGCCAAACCGGAATTGCTGGCGCTGGTCACCGCGGCGGAGAGCACGCACGACGCGGTCAACGCGGTCGCCACGCTGGTCACAGCCGAGCGCGAAAAGCTCGCCCAGATCACCACGACGCTGACCGAGGCGCTCGACGCCGGGCATGACAAGGCCGCGACGATGGACGTGGTGGTCGACGAAGCGATCGCCAAGGCGCGCCGCTTTGCCGAGGATGCCGCGCCGCAGTTGGTCGACGCGCTCGCGCGTATCCGCGAGACCGCGACCAAGGCCGCCGATGGCGCGCGCGCGGTGCTGGGCGAGGTGATCCCCGACGCCGCCGCCTCGATCGAGACCGCCAGCGCCGACGCGGTGCGCCGCGCCTTTGCCCGCGCGCTGCCCCAGCCGCTCGACGAGCTGGCCGAAGCCTCCGAAAGCGCGGTGGCCGCGGCGACGCGCGCGTCCGAACGCCTGGCCCAGCAGCTGGCGACGATCAGCGAAACCACCGCCGAGGTCGAGGCCCGCATCGACGCCGAACGCGCCGACCGCGAATCGGCGAACCAGGACAATTTCGCCCGCCGCGTGTCGTTGTTGATCGAGGCGCTCAACTCCGCGTCGATCGACATCACCAAGACGTTCGCCAACGAGGTCTCCGACAGCGCGTGGGCCGCCTATCTGAAGGGCGATCGCGGGGTGTTCACCCGCCGCGCTGTGCGGCTGCTCGATTCGGGCGAGACGCGGGAGATCGTCCGCTTCTACGACAGCGACGGCGATTTCCGTGAGCAGGTCAACCGCTACATCCACGATTTCGAGGCGATGCTGCGCCAGATCCTTGCCCAGCGCGACGGATCGCCGCTGGGCGTGACGTTGCTGTCGTCCGACATGGGCAAGCTCTATGTCGCGCTGGCACAGGCGATCGAACGCCTGCGGACCTGATCGGCGCGCGGGCGGGGACCCGGTGCCGCAGTTGCCGCGATTCCCTCGACAGGTTAGCCCGAATGGATCCCCACCTGAGCGGGAAGAACGATCGCGGTCGAGGGGTCAGGCCTCGCCGGCTTCAGCCTGAAGATCGGCCAGCACCTGCTGGACGGATTCCATCGTGAACGGCTTGGCCAGCGCCGGGCGATCGCGGTGGCGGTCGACGATCGAATCGTTCGATCCCCCGGTCACGATCACAAAAGGCAAGCCGGCCGCGTCGAGCGCGTCGGCGACCGGCCAGCTTACCTCACCACCGCGCAGGTGGACATCGACGATCGCGCCGTCGAACCCTCCGGCCTCTACCGCGGCGAGCGCCGTCGCCACCGTGTCCGCCGTGCCCGCCGCACGCTTGCCCAGCGCGTCGAGAAAATCCTCGAGCATCATGGCGATGAGGGGCTCGTCCTCGACGATGAGGATTCGTTGCGACTGCGACATGGCTATATGCTCTATGCCATCCGCCGCGTCCCACCAACTTATTTCGCCGCGATCATGTCCCGCGTCGCTTCGGCAAGCTCTTGAACCGAAAAGGGTTTCGGAAGGAACGATACGTGATCGAGGTCGATCGACCGGCGTAGCTGCTCCTCGGCATAGCCCGACATGAACAATATCCTGAGCTTCGGATAGCGCGCGCGGGCGTGGCGGACCATCGTTGGCCCGTCCATCGTCGGCATCACCACGTCGGAAATCAGCAGGTCGGGCGCCGCGTCCATCCTGGCCAGCAGGTCCAGCGCAACCTCACCGTTTTCGGCGCTGACGACGTGATAGCCCTGCCGCACCAGCGCCCGCTCGGCGACCGCGCGCACCATTTCCTCATCCTCGACCAGCAGGATCGTGCCGGTGCCCCAGGTATCGGCGACCGGCGGCCTGGGCGCGGCGATCGCGGCGGCCGGCGACGCTCCCGACGACGCCGTCGCGGCATGGACCGGCAGGTAGATGGTAAAGGCGGCGCCGCCACCGCGCGGGCTCTCCGCGAAGATATAGCCGCCCGACTGCTTGACGATGCCATAGACCGTTGAAAGCCCCAAGCCGGTGCCCTTGCCCACTTCCTTGGTGGTGAAGAACGGCTCGAAGATCTTGGGCAGCACGTCGGCGGGGATGCCGGTGCCGGTGTCGGAGATGCGCAGCGCGGTATAGTCGCCGACCGGCAGCACGTCGTCTTCCATGCCGCGCACCTGCGACGCGGCGACCGCCATCGTCTCGATCGTCAGCGTGCCGCCGCCGTTCTGGTTACGCGCCAACATCGCATCGCGCGCGTTCACCGCGAGATTGACCACCACCTGCTCGAGCTGGCCCGGATCGATGCGGACGGGGCCGAGATTGCGGCCATGGTTGACGACGAGCTGGACGGTTTCGCCCAGCAGCCGCTTGAGCAGGTTCGACACTTCGGAGATCACGTCGGGCAGCTGGAGCACCTGCGGCCGCAGCGTCTGCTGGCGGGAAAAGGCGAGCAGCTGGCGGGTCAGTCCGGCGGCGCGGTTCGAGTTCATCTTGATCTGCTGGATGTCGTCGTAATCGCTGTCCCCCGGCGTGTGGCGCATCAGCATCAGGTCGCAGTGGCCGATCACGGCGGTCAGGATGTTGTTGAAATCATGCGCGACGCCGCCGGCAAGCTGGCCGACCGCCTGCATCTTGGTCGCCTGCGCGACCTGGTCCTTGAGCTTGCCCTCCTCGGCATTGTCCTTGACGCTCATCAGCACCGCCGCCTCGCCCAGCCCGCGCGCGCCGGCCAGGCTGATCTGGACCGGCTCGTCGGGGCGCTCGGCGAAGCGCACCGGCATCTGGGTCGAATGCGCGGCGCCCCCGGCGAAACGGCGGATGGCGTCCGCCAGCGCCGCCTTGTCGTCGCGCACCACCAGATCGCCCGGATAGAGCGGCGGAGCGGACGCCTTGACCCCGGTGATGCGGGTGAAGGCGTCGTTCATGTGGACGAACCGCCCCTCGCGATCGATCAGCGCGAGCGGGACGGGCAACAGCGCGATCAGGCTGCGGACGTGGCTGGCGGCGCTGGATCCGATCGCCGGCACCGCGATCTGCGGCTCCTCGTCCAGCAGGGTGACCAGCATCGGCGCGTCGTCGCCGTCGAGGAATGGCACCTGGAGCACCCGCAGCGGATTGCCGCCCAGCCCCTCGCGTTCGAACCGGACCAGCCCGGCGCTGTCGGTGATCAGGAACCGGGCGAAGTCGCGCCCCTCGATCGCGCCGTCCTCATTGCCCATCGCCCGCGCGCGCAGCACGCGGTTGGCGGCCCGCACCCGCCCATCGGGACCGAGCAGCGCCGCCATGATCCCGGCCGCCCCCAGCCGGTCGCCGTTGACCCCGGCGATCGTCGCCATCGCGGTCGCCACGATGTTGGTCGCGTCCGCCGCCTTGAATCGCCACAACAGCATCTCGTCGCCGATCCGCTCGACCATCACTTCGACGCGGTTGTCGCGAACCACCAGCACGGTGCGCCCTGCCCCGTCGCGCCATGCCGCACGGCCGGCGCCACCCAGCCGGGCGTTGTCGTCATCGGCGACGTTGAGGTTGGGCGGGGTCGGGTAGCCGCCGAACAGCGCCTCGTACCGATCGTTGGCGCAGACGATGCGTCCGGCGCGGTCGGTGACCGCCACCGCCTCCGCCGACGTCGCGGCGATGGCGTGGGCGACGCCCCAATCGGGCTCGACCGTCACCGCGGAAGTGCGCGGAAACAGGCGTGCGGCGGCGAACAGCACCGCCAGCACGATCAGCCCCGCCGCCGCGAACCCGGCGGCCAGCGTGCGATCGCCGACCAGGATCAGCACCAGCAGCGCGGCCGCCACCGTCGCCCCCGCCGCGATGGCGAGGGGCAAGGTGACGGACGCGGAATCGATCGATCCGGATGAGCGCGGAGAGGTGGCCATCACCCTCCTTGTCGGAGCGTTCGCGCGCCCGTCAAGCCATTGGCGATATTACCAGATGCGAACGCGGTCGGCCGGCGCCAGATAGAGCTTCTGCCCAGGTTTCGGCTTGAACGCATCGTACCACGGATCGAGGTTGCGCACCGTTGCCACCCGCTCCTGCCCTGGGGAATGCGGGTCGCTCAACAATTGTTGCCGCAGGATCGGCTCGCGATATTTGGAACGCCACACCTGCGCCCAACCGAGATAGAATCGCTGATCGCCAGTCAGGCCGCCCAACACCGGCGCCGGCTTGCCCTTCAGCGAGGTCTTGTACGCCTGATAGGCTACGGTCAGCCCGGCCAGATCGGCGATGTTCTCACCCAGCGTCAATTCACCCTGCACATGCTGGCCGGGCAGCGGCTCGTACGCGTCATATTGCTTGACCAGCCTGTCGGTGAACACCTTGAAGCGTTCAACGTCCTGCGGAGTCCACCATTCGGCCAGCTTGCCGCTCGGATCGTATTTGCGCCCCTGATCGTCGAAATGGTGGCTCAGCTCATGGCCGATCACCGCACCGATGCCGCCATAGTTGATCGCGGCGTCGGCGTGCGGATCAAAGAATGGCGCCTGCAGGATCGCGGCGGGGAACACCACCTCGTTCATCGGCGGGTTGGCATAGGCGTTGATCGTCATCGGCGTCATGAACCACTCGCCGCGATCGATCGGCTGACCCAGCTTGTCGCGTTGGCGCTTGTCCTCGAACGCACGCGACCGGATGACGTTGCCCACCAGATCGCCCCGGTCGATCGTCAACGCCGAATAGTCGCGCCAATGGTCGGGATAGCCGATCTTGGGCGTGAAGGCGGCGAGCTTGGTCAGCGCCTTCTGCTTGGTCTCCGGCGCCATCCACTCGAGGTTGCGCAACCGGTCGGCCATCGCCGATCGCAGGTTCTTGACCAGATCGTCGATCGCCGCCTTTGATTCCGGCGGGAAATAGCGCGCGACATAGTCCTTCCCGACCGCCTCGCCCATCTGCGCGCTGACCAGGTTGACGCCGCGCTTCCACCGCGGCTGCTGCTGCGGCTGGCCCGACAGGGTGGTGCCGTTGAAGGCGAACGCCGCCTGCTCGAGCTTCGAATCGAGATAGGGCGCAAAGCTGTCGAGCACGCGCACGGTGTAGAAATCGCGCAGCGTCTCGACCGGCGTATCGGCCCAGATCCTGGCCTCGGCCGTCACCGCGCTGGGTTGCGCGACGATGTAAAAGGGCTGCGCCGGCAGTTCGAGCGCGGTCAGGAACGCCGCCCACGGATAGCCCGGCGCCTTCGCCTCGAAATCGGCGGCGGTCCAGCGGTTGTACGTCTTGTCCTCGTCGCGGCTTTCGATGCGCGTCCAGTGGCCAGCCGCGATCGCCTTTTCGAGCGCGAACACCGCGTCGGCGCGCGCGGCGGCATTCGGCTCGCCAGCCAGCGTCAGCAACTGCGTCAGATATGCCTTGTACGCGGTGCGGATGCCATCCAGCTTCGCATCATCCTTCAGGTAATAATCGCGGTCGGGCAACTTCAGCCCGGCCTGCCCCAGCGCGACGACATAGGTGTCGGGGTCCTTCGCATCCTGGATGATCCCCAGGCCGAACAGGCCGGTGATGCCGATATGGTCGAGCTTGCCGGCCTCAGCGATCAGCGCCGCCTTGTCCCGGGCGCCGGCAATGGCGGTGAGGATCGGCTTGACCGGGGTGATCCCCTTAGCGTTGGCCGCCGCCTCATCCATGAAGCTGGCGTAATAGTCTCCGATCTTGCTGCCCGACTGCTTGCCCGCATCCTCCAGGATCGAGCGGGTCTGCGTCTGCGACAGGTCCTGGAGCACGTGGAACATGCCATAGGACGAACGATCCGCCGGAATCTGGGTCACCTTGTCCCAGTTGCCGTTGCCGTAATCGTAGAAATCGTCACCCGGCGCGATCTTCTGGTCCATGCCGGCGGTGTCGAGGCCGAACGCCCCGATCTTGGGCGCGTCGGCGCGCGAGGCCGGCGCCGACTGCGCATAGGCACCCGCCGCAACGGCGGTGCCGGCAAGAAGAATCGTGGCGAGAATGGGAAACCGCATGGCTGGGCCTTTCGTGCCGAAAAGGGGGATTTTGGAGAGCGATCCGGGATAGGCGACTGTATTCATTGGCGCCGCGCCGCGTCAACGCGGTAAGGAAAACGCTAGCGGTTGTGGCGCCGCCGCCACTTGCGCACGGTGCGCCACCGCCAGAACAGCGCGCTGCCGAAATAGCCGACGACGGCCAGCACCAGCGTGATCGTCAGCAGCCCCAGCGCGGTCGCCGGCCCGGCTTCCGCCACCAGCCAGCGCAGCCAGCCGGCATCGGCCGCCGCCTTCACCGTGCCGCCGGCGCCGCTGTCGATCCGCAGCAGGAACCGGCCGACCCAATAGGCCGCTACCCACAGCGGCGGCGTCGTGACGGGATTGGTGATCAATGTGGTCAGCGCGGCGGCGGGAATGTTCGCGCGCAGCGGCAGGGCGAGGATGGCGGAGGCCGGAATCTGGCCCATCGGCACCAGCACGCCGGTGACCATGCCCAGCGCGACGCCGCGCGGCACGGATCGGCGCGTAAATCGCCACAGCGCGGGATCGAGCACACGGTGGGCGACGGGGCGAAGGAAGCGATTGGCCTCGATGCTCTCGCGGGTGGGCAGGTTGGCGGCGATCCAGCGCGCGAGCCAATCCTTGCGCCGTGGCGCCTCCTCCGGCTCAACCACGGTCGCGCAGCAACCTTCCCTGCTCGCGCTTCCAGTCGCGTTCCTTGATCGCGTCGCGCTTGTCATGCGTCTTCTTGCCCTTGGCGAGCGCAAGCTCGACCTTGGCGCGCCCGCGTCCGTTGAAATAGACGCTCAGCGGCACCAGGGTCATCCCCTCGCGCGCCACCGCGCCGTGGAGCTTGTTGATCTCACGCTCATGAAGCAGCAATTTACGGGGCCGCTTCGGCTCGTGGTTATAGCGGTTGCCGTGGCTGAATTCGGGGATGTTGGCGTTGACCAGCCAGGCCTGCTCGTCGCGAATCTCGGCATAGGCCTCCGCGATCGACCCCTCGCCAAAACGCAGGGACTTCACTTCCGTCCCGGTCAGCGCCAGCCCGGCTTCGTAGACGTCCTCGATGAAATACTCGAAGCGCGCGCGCCGGTTCTCGGCGACGATCTTGGTCTTTTCGAATTGGGGGGGCTTGGGACGGGGCATCGATCAGCGCCATGTAGGGGGCCGGATCGGCGAAGGAAAGGGACCGCGTGCGCCGATCGGATCAGACCAGCCCGGCGAACGCCAGCGCCGCATCGACCGACGCGCGGCTGTCATCGGATGGCGGAGTCATCGGCAGGCGCAACTCGGCCGGAATCTCCGGCTTCAGGCGGTTGAGCGCGTATTTGACCGGCCCCGGCGAGGCATCGCTGAACAGCGCCGCGTGGAGCGGGAACAGCCGGTCGTGGATCGCCAGCGCGGTGGCATAGTCGCCCGCCGCCGTCGCCGCCTGGAAATCCGCGCACAGGCGCGGCGCGACATTGGCGGTGACCGAGATGCAGCCGACGCCACCGGTGGCGTTGAACGCCAGCGCCATGTCGTCGTTGCCCGAAAGCTGGGCGAAGTCCGCGCCGCACGATCCGCGATGCTGCGACACGCGCGGGATGTCGCCGCTGGCATCCTTGATCGCGACGACCGAGGGCAGTGCCGCCGCCAGCCGAGCGACGGTTTCCGGCTTGATGTCGGTCACCGTGCGGCCGGGAACGTTGTAGAGCACGATCGGCAGGTCGCACGCCGCCGCCACCGCCTCGAAATGACGAAAGATGCCCTCCTGGTTCGGGCGGTTGTAATAGGGCGGCACCATCAGCGCGGCGTCGGCGCCAGCCGCCTTCGCCGCCTGGATGTTGGCGATGGCGACGCGGGTGTCGTTCGATCCCGCCCCGGCGATCACCGGCACCCGGCCGGCGGCAACCTCGACGCAGACGCGGACGACGCGGAAATGCTCCTCCATCGGCATCGTCGCGGATTCGCCGGTGGTGCCGCACGGCACCAACGCTTTCGACCCTTCAGCAATCTGCCATTCAACCAGGGTGCGATATGCCCCTTCATCAAACATGCCGTTGCGGAACGGCGTCACGAGCGCTGGGATCGATCCGGAGAACATTTGCGGTGAATAACATTCCAGAGGTGAATTGCGGGCTGGCAGATACGTCGGGATTCCGTATCATGTCCAGCATGCTCGGGTTGTTTTCCAAGGGCGCGTTGTTGCTTGCCTGCGTATCCGGTGCCGCCGTCGCGGCCGGGGTGCACCAGCGTGCCGGGCCGCAGCAGCTGCTGCCGCCACAAATCTACAACGGCGCGCCGACGCCGGTCACCGCCCCTTCCGGGCCGGTATCGCCCCCACCCCAGACCTACACGCCACAAGCGTACACGCCCGCGCCGGCATCCGAAGCATCGTCCGCCGCGCTGCTGTCGACCATCGACCAGTGGAAGCAGCTTCAGCAATCGGACGGGCTGGGGTTCACCACCTACGCCAATTTCATCCTCGCCCATCCCGGCTGGCCGGGCGAGACCAGCCGCCGCGCGGTGGCGGAAAGCTCGGTCGGCGACGGCAGCGAGGCACCGGCGCTGACGGTGCGCTTCTTCGATCGATTCCCGCCGCTGACCGCCGCTGGCCACGTCCGCTACGCCGTCGCGCTGGCGGCGACCGGCGCGCCCGATCGCGCCGCCGATCAGGCGCGCAAGGCGTGGCGCCGGGGCTCGCTGCGTCCCTCGGATGAAACCTTGCTGCTCTCCCGCTTCTCCAGCGCCTTCGGTCCCGAGGATCAGGACGCGCGGATGGACATGTTGTTGTGGCAGGGCGCCACCACCGCCGCCCAGCGCCAGATCGTCAATACTTCGCCTGCGCGTCGCCCGGTGTTCAGCGCGCGGCTCGCCTATCGCACCAAGGCCCCCGACGCCATGGCGCGCGGCGCGGCGGTGGAGGGCTTTGCCCAGAACGACGCCGGCTTCCTCGCCGATCGCGCCACCTGGCTGCGCGACAGCGGCGCCAGCCCGACCGCGCGTTCGCAGCTCGCCCGGCAGCACGCGATCGCGATCCCGCCAGCCAACGCCGAGAAATGGTACGAAGTGCTGCTCGTCCACGCCCGCGGCGCGGCGGCCGACGGCCAGTATCAATCGGCCTATGATATCGCGCGACAGGTCGACGACGCCTATCCACAAGGCACCGACGTCAGCCTGCGCCCGCTGGGCGAACGCGACGACTATACCAGCCTGACCTGGCTGGCGGGCCAGACCGCGCTCAAGAACCTGGGCCGGCCACGCGACGCCATCGGGATGTTCGATCGCTATGCGCGCGGATCGCGATCGCCGACCACCCAGTCAAAGGGACTTTATTGGGCCGGCCGCGCCGCCGAGGCCGCTGGCGACCGGTCGTCGGCGAACGGCTATTACAAGCGCGCCGCCGACTTCTCCGATCTCTATTACGGCCAGCTTGCCGCCGAACGGCTCGGCCAGTCGTTGCGCGCGCCCGCGCCGATCGGCACGGTGGACGTCGCATCGTCGGCTCGCGCCGCTTTCGCCAGCAAGGAAACCGTCCGCGCCGCGCGCCTGCTGGGCAGCCAGGGCCGGTGGGAAGATCAGGGCGCCTTCGTCCGCCAGATCGCCGCCGACGCGAGCACCGACACCGACCACGCGCTCGCCGCCGAACTCAGCCGCTCGATCAACCGGCCCGACCTGGGCGTGATGGTCGGCCGTTCGGCGCTGCAGAACGGGCTGAGCGACTATACCGCCGCCGGCTATCCCAGCGTGCCGGTGCCCGCCGCCAGCAACGATTACTGGACGATCGTCCACGCCATCGCGCGGCAGGAAAGCCAGTTCAACAAGACCGCGATCAGCCATGCCGGCGCGCGCGGGCTTCTCCAGCTGATGCCCGGCACCGCCCGCGAACAGGCCGGCAAGCTGGGCCTGGGCTACAACGCCGCATCGCTGACGTCGGATACCGACTACAACATCCAGCTCGGCTCGAGCTATTTCGCGCGGATGTATGCGCTGTACGGTAGCTATCCGCTGGCGGTCGCGGCGTACAACGCCGGGCCGGGCAATGTGAACAAGTGGCTGCGGGCCAATGGCGACCCGCGCACCGGCGGGGTCGACGTGATCGAATGGGTCGAGAACATCCCGATCTACGAGACGAAGAACTATGTGCAGCGCGTGCTGGAAAATGCGGTGGTCTATGATCTGATGAATCCGCAGCACGCCCGCAGCAAGGGGCCGGCCAACATCAGCTGGTATCTGGGCAAGCGCACGCCGGGCTGATTCCACCGCGCGCCGGAATGTCGTAGGCACCGGCGATGGACCGCCCCAACTACATCACCCCGGCCGGCTATGCCGCGCTCAGGGCCGAATATGACGTGCTGCTCGCCGGCGAACGGCCAAAGCTGGTCGAGACGATCGCCTGGGCGGCGGGCAACGGCGACCGGTCGGAGAACGGCGACTATATCTATGGCCGCAAGCGGCTGCGCGAGATCGACCGGCGGCTCGGCTGGCTGTCGAAGCGGATGAAGGCGGCCAAGGTGATCGATCCCGCCGTGCAGGAAGATCGCGCCCGCATCTGGTTCGGCGCGCAGACGACGATCGTCGATGCGGACGACAGGGAACGGACGCTGACGCTGGTCGGCGACGATGAGGCCGATGCATCCGCCGGGCGGATCGGCTGGAACGCCCCGCTGGCGCGGGCGCTGCGCGGCGCGGGCGTCGGCGACGTCCGCCGCGTCACCCTGCCCGCGGGCGACCGCGAATATGAGGTGCTGGCGATCGCCTATCCAGCAACCGATCGTTTCGTCGCATCCGATTGACCGGCCGGCGCCGGCGTGAAACCATGCGCGCCTGAAACGACCCGGAGAGTGACGATGCCGATCCCCGCCAGCTGGTCCCCCCGCGTGCTCAGCATCCTGCGCATCGTCGCGGGGCTTGGTTTCCTCCATCACGGCACCTCGAAGTTCTTCGGCATCCCGCCGTTTCCGATGCCGCTCACCCCGTTGCTGACGACCGCCGGCGCGCTCGAGCTGGTCGGCGGCGCGCTGATCGTGGTGGGATTGTTCACCCGGCCGGTCGCCTTCGTCCTGTCGGGGATGAGCGCGGTCGCCTATCTGATGGTCCACGCGCCGCAGGGATTCTTCCCCTCGGTCAACGCCGGCGAGCCGGTGATGCTCTACGCCTTCATCTTCCTCTACCTCGCCGCGGCGGGCGGCGGGGTTTGGAGCCTCGACACGACGATGCGGCGCGCGGCATGAACGGTGATCCGCCTGCCCGCAATATCGCGCTGCTGATCGATGCCGACAACGCCTCCCCCGCCACGCTCGATCCGGTGCTGACCGTGCTGGCGGAGCTAGGCACGGTCAACATCCGCCGCGTCTATGGCAACTGGTCGAAGCCCGCGCTGAAGGGCTGGCGCGACATGACGGTGAAGCACGGCATCGAGCCGCAGCAGCAGTTCGACCTGACCAAGGGCAAGAACGCCACCGACATGAAGATGACGATCGACGCGATGGACCTGCTGTTCCGCGGACGGGTCGAAGGGTTCGGGATCATGTCGTCGGACAGCGACTTCATGCCGCTGGCGATGCGGATCCGGCAGGACGGGTTGCCGGTCTACGGATTCGGCACGTCGAAGACGCCCGAGGCGTTCAAGCAGGCCTGCACCCGCTTCATCGATACCGGCGCGCTTAAGGCCGAGGCGGCGAGCGCCGCGCCGCCCCCGCCGCCGACGCCCGATCAACAGGGCAAGGGCGGGATCGACGCCGAGCTGATCAAGTTGCTGATCGACGCCTATGATTCGGTGAAGCGCGATGAAAAGGGCTATGTCGCACTGTCGGCGATGGGGCAGCTGGCCGGCAACCGATCCAGTTTCGACGCGCGCAACTATGGCTTCAAGCGGCTGAGCGACCTGATTCAGGCGGTGCCCAATTTCCAGACCGAGCGCCGCGCCGATGGGCGGCTGTTCGTGAAACGCATCCGCTAAGCTACTGAAAAGCTAACGATCGATCTCCGTTCGTCGTCAAATTGTAACATCTCGCGCCGAATATTGCCCCTTGCGCGCCGGACTGCGTCGCCCCCCTCTCCCCTGCCCGATTCCGCGCGATACGGGTTTTGCGGGACCGATCGCGTGGATCGGCCCCGTGTGCGCGGGGATTGCAATGCAGATGGAACAACAGATGCAACGGCTGCTGGTGAGCGGGCGGGTGCAGCAGGTCGGCTATCGTGACTGGATGGTGCGCAAGGCGCAGTCGCTCGGCATCACCGGCTGGGTCCGTAACCTTACCGATGGCCGGGTCGAGATGGTCGCGGCGGGCGAGGAACAGGCGCTGGCCGCCTTTGTCGAAGCGGGGCGCGAGGGGCCGCGGCTGGCCCGGATCGACGCGATCGACGTCCATCCGGCGTCCGAACGGCCGATGAAGGGATTCACCAAGCGGTTCACCGCATAAGGCGCTGCGACAGGGGAGCGGCCGGCCCGGACCGCTCCCCTGTCGCACCGATCCGCCCGAGCCCGGCGCAGGATCTCCCCGGGATGGGCGACCAGCGCGTCAAGCGCCGCCGCCGCTCCCTATCGTATCGCGTTCCCCATCACCGCCCGGTCGCCCGCGGATACCCCGCATAAGCGGCGGGCGGTGTCATCCGGTCAGCGCGTCAGCTTCTTGTACGCCAGCGCGGTCGGTCGGTCGGCGGCATCGCCCAGACGGCGGCGCTTGTCCTCTTCATAGGCGTCGAAATTGCCCTCGAACCATTCGACATGGCTGTTGCCTTCGAACGCGAGGATATGGGTGGCGAGACGATCGAGGAAGAAACGATCGTGGCTGATCACCACCGCGCAGCCGGCGAAATTCTCGATCGCCTCCTCCAGCGCGCCCAGCGTCTCGACGTCGAGATCGTTGGTCGGTTCGTCGAGCAGCAGCACGTTGCCGCCGCGCTTCAGCATCTTGGCGATGTTGACGCGGTTGCGCTCGCCGCCGGACAGCTTGCCGACGTTCTTCTGCTGATCCTGCCCCTTGAAGTTGAATGCGCCGACATAGGCGCGGGTCGACTGGTCGTGCCCGTTGATCTTCATGTAATCGAGCCCGTCGGAGATTTCCTCCCAGACGTTCTTGCTGTCATCCAGGTGGTCGCGGCTCTGGTCGACGTAGCCCAGGCGGACGGTAGACCCCATCTCGATCTTGCCGGTGTCGGGCGTCTCCTGTCCGGTGATCATCCTGAACAGCGTCGACTTGCCGGCGCCGTTCGGGCCGATCACGCCGACGATGCCGCCGGCCGGCAGCGTGAACGACAGGTTCTCGAACAGCAGCTTGTCGCCATAGGCCTTCGAGATGTTCTCGACCTCGATCACCTTGCCGCCCAGCCGCTCGGGCACCTGAATGACGATCTGCGCCTTGCCGGGGGTGCGGTTGTTCTGCGCTTCGACGAGCTGCTCGAACTTGGCGATACGCGCCTTCGACTTGGTCTGGCGGGCCTTGGCGCCCTGCCGGATCCATTCCAGCTCGTTGCGGATCGCGGTCTGGCGGCCCGATTCCTCGCGCTCTTCCTGCTCGAGACGCTTCGACTTCTTTTCCAGATAGGTCGAATAATTGCCCTCGTAGGGGAAGTATTTCCCGCGATCGATCTCGAGAATCCAGCCGACCACATTGTCGAGGAAATAGCGATCGTGGGTGATCATCAGCACCGCGCCGGCATATTCCTTCAGGTGGTTTTCCAGCCAGCGAACGCTCTCCGCGTCGAGGTGGTTGGTCGGTTCGTCGAGCAGCAGGATCGACGGTTTCTGGATCAACAGACGGGTGAGCGCGATGCGGCGCTTCTCGCCCCCTGACAGATTTTCGACCGGCCAGTCAGACGGTGGGCAGCGCAATGCCTCCATCGCCACTTCGAGCTGATTGTCGAGCGTCCAGCCATCGACCGCGTCGATCTTGCCCTGAAGCTCGCCCATCTCCTCCATCAGCGCGTCGAAATCGGTGTCGTCCTGGGGATCGCCCATCTCGGCCGAGATCGCGTTGAAGCGATCGACCATGTCGGCGACCTCCCGCGCGCCGTCCTTGACGTTTTCCAGGACGTTCTTGGTCGGGTCGAGCTGGGGCTCCTGCGGCAGATAGCCGACGGTGATGTTCTCACCCGGCCACGCCTCACCGGTGAAATCGGTGTCGATGCCGGCCATGATCTTCATCAGCGTCGACTTGCCGGCGCCGTTGGGGCCGACGATGCCGATCTTCGCACCCTGATAGAACTGGATGTTGATATTGCTCAGCACCGGCTTCGGGGCACCGGGGAAGGTCTTGGTCATGTCTTTCATGACAAAGGCGTATTGCGCGGCCATGGCGGCGTGGAACTCCGTCGGAAAAGGGTTATCGGGCGGCTGGAAATGCGAAGCGCGATGTAGCGATCCGCCCCCCGACTTGCAAACCTGCCGACTTGCAAACGCGGCGGGCACCGATAGCTATGGGTTTATGCGCATCGCTCCCCTGCTCGCGGCCGTCGCCGCCGTCGCCTTGATCCCCCAGCCTGCCACCGCCCAGAGCCGCGACCCGAACGGGGCGGCACCCGGCGGCGGGGTCGATCCCCATGTCGCGAAACTGCGCGACGCGGCGCTCAGCGACGACCTCGCCTGGGACATCACGGAGGGACTGACGACCGAGGTTGGCCCACGCCTGGCCGCGACCGAGGCGGAGGCGCGGGCACGGACTTGGGCGGTGGCGAAGCTCAAGGCGCTGGGCTTCAGCAACGTGCGGATCGAAACCTATCGGATGCCGGTGTGGCTGCGCGGCGAGGAGACGGCGGAGGTGATCGCCCCCTATCCGCAAAAGCTGCGGCTGGCGGCACTGGGTAATTCGGGCGCGACCCCGCCGGGCGGGATCACCGCCGAACTGGTCTATTTCCCCACCTTCCGCGACCTGCTCGCCGCGCCCGACGGCAGCCTGAAGGGCAAGATCGCCTTCGTCTCCAACCAGATGGCGCCGACGCAGGACGGGTCGAGCTATGGCGCCTATGGCATGGCGCGCTTCGTCGGCCCGAGCATCGCCGCGACCAAGGGCGCGGTGGCCGCCGTCATCCGCTCGATCGGCACCGATCACGGGCGCGGGCCGCACGTCGGCGGCACCAATTTCGCCAAGGGCGTCGCGCCGATCCCGGCGGCGGCGCTGTCGGTCGCCGATGCCGAGAATCTGGAGCGGATGTTCGCCCGTGCCACCGGGCCGATCACGCTGAAACTGGTGCTGACCCCACGCTTCGTCGGCACCGGCGAATCAGGCAACGTCATCGCGGAAGTGCCGGGCAGCGATCCCGATGCGGGCATCGTGCTGATCGGTGGCCACCTCGACAGCTGGGATCTGGGCACCGGTGCGATCGACGATGCGTCCGGGCTGGGCATCACCACGGCGGCGGCGAAGCGGATCATGGATTCGGGCCGCCAGCCGCGCCGGACGATCCGCGTGGTGTGGTTCGGCGCGGAGGAACCCGGCGGCTTTGGCGGCCGCGCCTATGCCGAGGCGCACGCCGGGGAACGCCATGCCACCGCCAGCGAAAGCGACTTCGGCGCCGACGCGATCTGGCGGTTCGAGGTCAATTTGCCCGACAGCGCCAAGCCGGTCGCGGACCGGCTGGCGACGGCGCTGGCGCCGCTGGGAATCACGCGCGGCAGCGGTATCGGCGGCGACGGCACCGATATCGGCCCGATCCTGAACGGCGGGGTCGCGGCGGTCGATCTCAACCAGTCGGGCCTGCGCTATTTCGACTGGCACCACACGCCCGAAGACACGCTTGATCGCATCGATCCGGTCCAGCTGCGGCAGAATGTGGCGGCGTGGACGACGATGCTCGCGGTGGTCGCCGATGCGCCAGAAGAGATCGGCAAGGTGACGCCGAAGCCAGACAATTAAGGCAGATCAAGACGGATGAAACGACGAAAATCCGTGACCAAACCTTGCTGCCCGATGAATTTGGGCGTTGACGCCTTCATTCCACCCGTTATTGCGGCAGCTTCGCGTCGGCAATCGGGCCGGCCGCGAACCATATTGCTTGGGAGCAACTAATGAAGAAGGTTCTCATTGTCGCTGCTGCCGCCGGCCTGATGTCCCTGGCCGCGTGCAACCCGTCGACCCCGGCCGCGAACGAAGCGACCGTCGACGCGACCGCGAACGCGGTCGAGGAAACTGCCGACAACCTCGACGCGCTGGCCGACGCCACGACCAACGAGACGAGCGCGATCGTCGAGAACGCTGCCGACGCGCTGCACGACGCCGCCGACAACGTTGCGGACGCTGCTGCGAACGCAAACTGATCCGGCGACCGGGCGATCCGTCGCCCGGACCAAGGGTTTCCGAAGGGCGTCTCCCGGTCATGCCGGGGGGCGCCCTTCTCATTTCGGGCGGCATTCGTAACCGCCGCTTGCGGCAAAAAATGCTGCCCCGTCGACCTTACCGCGTGCCGACGATTTCCCGGATCGCCTGCGCCACCCCTTCCGCATCGTTCCAGCCGGTGACGCGAGAGGCGGCGGCACGGACCGTATCAGGCGCATTGCCCATCGCGATCGACACCCCGACCCGCGCCAGCATCGGCAGGTCGTTGGCCTGATCGCCGATCGCGGCGGTCGCCGACAGCGGCACCCCGGCCAGTTCCGCCAGCGCGGCCACCCCGTCGCCCTTGTTCGCGCGTCGGGCGGTGATGTCGAGGTAATAGGGCTGCGACTGCGCGATCGTCGCCTCCGCACCGAACACCGCGATCGCCCGCGCCGCCAGATCGCGCAGCATTGCGGCATCGTCGCTGACGAAAGTAATCTTGTCGGCGCGGTCGTGGAAGGCGGCGAAATCGTCGGTCACTACCGGCGCCTGAGCCGAGGCGATCCGTTCTTGCGCCACGTGTGGACCGAGATCGGTGCTGGCGAGCCAGCGATCCTCGGCGAACAGCCAGCGGTCGACCGCCAGCCCGTCGGCCAGCGCGAACACCCCGCGCGCCACATCGGGCGCGATGCGGTGGTGTGCGATCACCGTTCCGTCGCGGCGAAACACGATGCCGCCGTTGAATGCCGCCATCGGCGCGTCGATCGCCAGCGCGTCGGCGATCGGTATCATCCCCGATCGCGGTCGCGCGCTGATGATGGTGAAGGCGATTCCGGCCGGCGCCAGTTGCCGGACCGCCGCGATGGTGGCGGGGGTCAATCGCTTCGCCCGATCGACCAGCGTTCCATCGACGTCCGATACCAGCAGCCGGACGGCGTCGTTCACTGCGGGATCTCGACGTGCCCGCCAAAACCGAAGCGCATCGCCGAAAGCAATTTGTCGCCGAACGTGTGATCGACGCGGCTGCGATAGCGCGAGAACAGCGCGGCGGACAGCACGTTGACCGGCACCGCCATCTCCATCGCCGCCTCGACCGTCCAATGCCCCTCGCCCGAATCCGCGACATGGCCGGAAAACTGATCGAGCCCCTGATCCTTCGCCAGCGCGATCGCGCACAGATCGAGCAGCCATGACGAGATCACGCTGCCGCGCCGCCACACCTCCGCGACGTCGGTCAGGTTGATGTCGAACCGCTCCTCCTCCGGCAGCTTGTCCGACGCCTTGGACGAGAGGACGTCGAAGCCCTCGGCATAGGCCTGCATCAACCCGTATTCGATGCCGTTGTGGACCATCTTGACGAAATGGCCGGCACCGGCCGGGCCGGCGTGGATATAGCCCTTTTCCGCGCGCGGATCGAAACGCTCGCGGCCCACAGTGCGCGGGATCATGCCGACCCCCGGCGCCATGGCGTCGAAGATCGGATCGAGCAGGTCGACCGCGTCCTTTTCGCCGCCGATCATCATGCAATAACCGCGCTCCAGCCCCCACACGCCGCCCGAGGTGCCGACATCGACGTAACGTACCCCGCGCGCGGCCAGCGCCTTCGCGCGGCGGATATCGTCCTTGTAGAAGCTGTTTCCGCCGTCGATGACGATGTCGCCGGGATCGGCCAGCGCGGCGATCGCCTCGACCGTGCTCTCGGTCGGATCGCCGGCGGGCAGCATCACCCAGAAGATCGCCGGCTGCGACAGCTTCGACTTGAGGTCGGCCAGGTCTGCCGCCCCCACCGCGCCATCCTTGACGACGTCGGCCACCGCGTCGGCGGCGCGGTCATAGACCACCAGTTCGTGGCCGTGCTCCATCAGCCGGCGGGCGATGTTGGCGCCCATCCGGCCCAGGCCGATCATTCCAACGCGCATGGCATTCTCCGCGGGGGTGACTGGGGCGATCAGGCGATATGCGGATGCTTCGCCGCGATCGCGCCGAGCAGCGTGTCGAACGCGTCGGAGAATTGCTGCACCCCGTCCTCGACCAGCCGTTCGGTCACGCCGTCAAGGTCGAGCCCGAGCCGCAGCGCGTCGGCCAGCACCTGAGTCGCCGCGGGGATGTCGGCGGTCAGCGTCTCCGCCGCGGTGCCGCGGTCCCGGAAGGCGTCGAGCGTCTTGGGCGGCACGGTGTTGACCGTATCGCGGCCGATCAGCGTGTCGATGTACAGCGTGTCGGGATAGGCGGGGTTCTTGGTCCCGGTCGACGCCCACAACAGCCGCTGCGGCTTCGCCCCCTTTGCCGCCAGCGCCTGCCAGCGTTCGGACTGGATGAAGTCGAGATACCATTGATAGGCCATCTTGGCGTTGGCGATCGCCACCTTGCCCTTCAGCGCGGCGAGCGCGTCGGCGTCGGCGTCGCCCTGTGCGACGCGATCGTCGATCGCCTTGTCGATGGTCGCGTCGATGCGGCTGACGAAGAAGCTGGCGACCCCGGCGATGCCGTCGATCGGCTCGCCGCGCGCGACGCGGGCCTCCAGACCCTCGACGTGGGCGAGCGCGACCGCCTTGTACGCCTCGATCGAGAACAGCAGGGTGACGTTGACGTTGATCCCGGCGGCGATGGTCGCGGCGATGGCGGGGACGCCGGCCGCGGTGCCGGGGATCTTGATCATCAGGTTGGGCCGGTCGACCGCCGCCCACAGTTTTGCCGCTTCCTCGATCGTGCCGTCGGTGTCGTTGGCAAGATAGGGCGAGACCTCCAGGCTGACGAAACCGTCCTTGCCGTCCAGTCGGTCGTACACCGGCTTCAACCTATCGGCGGCGTCGCGGATATCTTCGATGGCGAGATGTTCGTACCGCGCCAGCGTCGACGCCTCGGGGTTGGCGCGGTCGAACGCGGCCAGGCTGTCATCGTAAGCGGTGCCGTGGCCCATCGCCTTTTCAAAGATCGACGGGTTGGAGGTGACACCGGTCACCCCGTCATCCGCGATCAGCCTGTCCAGCCCGCCCTCGGCCAGGAAGGTCCGGTCGACGAAGTCGAGCCATACCGCCTGACCCAAATTCCCCAGATCGTTCAACCGGCCCATCATTTCGTCTCCAGCATGTGATTTGCGACCTTCACGATATTGTCGACCGTGAAGCCGTATTTGTCCTGCAATTTCGCGAGCGGCGCCGACGCACCGAACGTCGCCATCGTGATCGTTCGCCCCGCCGCGCCGACATAGCGATCCCAGCCGATCGCGCCACCCTGCTCGACCGCAAGCCGCCGCGGTACACCCGGCGGCAGCACCGACTCGCGGTAGGCCTGGTCCTGAAGCTCGAAGCGATACCAGCTTGGCAGCGACACCACCCGCGAGCGGACGCCCGCCGCCGCCAGCCGCTCATGCGCCGCCACGACCAGCGCCAGTTCGCTGCCGGTGCCGATCAGCACCATCTGGGGATCGCCGCCCTCCGCGTCGGCCAGCACGTACCCACCCTTCAGCAGCCCCTCCGCCGGCGCCAGGCCGGTCCGATCGAGCGTAGGCATCGCCTGCCGCGACAGGATCAGCGCGGTCGGGTGATCGGGCGCGGCCACCGCCGCCGCCCATGCCACCCGCGCCTCATTGGCGTCGCCGGGGCGGATCGTGTCGAGGCCGGGGATCGCGCGCAATGTGGCGAGGTGCTCGATCGGCTGGTGGGTCGGCCCGTCCTCCCCCACCCCGATCGAATCGTGGGTGAACACCCAGACCGCCGGCAGCTCCATGATCGCCGACAGCCGGATCGGTGCGCGCATATAGTCGGCGAACACCAGAAAGGTCGCGCCGAACGGCCGCAGATGCGACAGCGCCATGCCGTTGACCACCGCGCCCATGGCGTGTTCGCGCACACCGAAATGGAAGTTGCACCCGCCATAATCGTCGGCTTCGAACGATGCCCCGCCGGCGATAAGCGTCTTGGTGGAGGGCGCGAGGTCGGCCGATCCGCCGATCAGCCAGGGTACGTGCGCGGCAAGGGCGTTCTCGATCTTGCCCGCCGAATCGCGCGTCGCCAGCCCCTTCTCGTCGACCGGAAACGCCGGCAGGTCGCGGTCCCATCCGTCGGGGAGCTGATTGGCGAGCAGCTGGTCCAATTCGCGGGCGGGTCCGGGATGGGCATCATGGTAGCGCGCCAGCATCGCCTCCCACGCCTGCCGCAACGGTCGCCCGCGGCCGGCGATAGCGTCGCGAAAATGGTCCAGAACGCCGTCCGGAACCAGGAACTGCGCGTCCTCCGGCCAGCCGTAGGCGCGCTTGGTGGCGCGGACATTGTCCTCGCCCAGCGGCTCGCCGTGCGCTTTCTCGCTGCCGGCGCGGGGGGACCCATATCCGATCACCGAATGGACGACGATGAAGGTCGGGCGGTCGACGGTGGCGCGGAACGCTGCGAAGGCGCCCGCCAGCGCGTCGCAGTCATTGGCGTCATCGACATGGATGACATTCCAGCCATAGGCCTGGAAACGCAGCCCGACATCCTCGTCGAACGCCAGCGCCGTGCTGCCCTCGATCGAGATATGGTTGCTGTCATAGACCCAGCACAGATTCGACAGCTTGAGATGCCCGGCCAGGCTGGCAGCCTCGCTCGACACCCCCTCCATCATGTCGCCGTCGCCGCACAGCGCGTAGACGTCGTGGTCGAACAGCGGGAAGCCGTCGCGGTTGAACCGCGCCGCGAGCCAGCGTTCGGCGATCGCCATGCCTACCGAATTGCCGCACCCCTGCCCCAGCGGCCCGGTGGTGGTCTCGACGCCGGTGGTGTGGCGGTACTCGGGGTGACCGGGCGTCTTTGAGCCCAGCTGGCGGAAATTCTCGATGTCGTTCAGCCCGATCGCGGGCTTTCCCGTCTTGTTGCCGTCGCGATCGACCTCCTCGACCCCGGCGAGGTGCAGCAGCGCGTAGAGCAGCATCGACGCATGGCCGACCGACAGCACGAAACGGTCACGGTTCGGCCAGTCGGGCGCGGCCGGATCGGTCCGCAGGAATTGCGACCACAAGGTGTAGCCGACCGGCGCCAGCGCCATCGGCGTGCCGGGGTGGCCAGAATTGGCCTTTTGCACCGCATCCATCGCCAGCGTGCGGATCGTGTCGATGGTCAGCCGGCGCAGCGACCCATCCTCGCGGAGCTGGGGATCGGCTTGGGCATCGGACATGGCATGGCTCCGTTCTGCCGGTCCAACGCCAACGGCGCCGCCGGGTTGCAGCCCGATGCGGCGGATGGCCAGATTAACCCTGACGTTCGAGCCGGGTCACCGTCCCGTCGGTGGCGATCCACGCCGCATCGACCTCGGTCAGGAACAGGCCGTGGCCGAGCACGCCGGGGATCGCGGCGATCGCCGCCGGATCGGGCAAGGCGGGAAAGGCGCAGTCGAGCACCGGATTGCCCTGGTCGGTACGATAGGGTGTCGCCACCGCCATCCGCAGCGTCACCCGCGCGCCCAGTGCCTCCAGCCGCGCGCGCGCGAAAGCCAGCGCGAACGGCAGCACCTCGACCGGCACCGGCGCGCGGCCCAGCGCCGCGACCCGCTTCGAGCCATCGGCGACCACCACCATCCGCCGCGCGGCGGTGGCGACGATCTTTTCGCGCAGCATCGCGCCCCCCGCGCCCTTGATGCAGCGCAGGCCGTCGTCGATCTCATCGGCGCCGTCGATCGCCAGATCGACGTCGGACAGGTCGGCGAAATCGCGCAGCGTTATCCCCGCCGCACGCGCCATCGCCTCACTGGCATGCGAGGTGGCGACCGCCGTCACCGCCAGCCCGCCACGCACCCGCTCGCCCAGATGGCGGATCACATGGGCGGCGGTCGATCCGGTCCCCAGCCCGACCACCATGCCCGGCCGCACCTCATCGAGCGCGGCCAGCGCCGCCAGCTCCTTGTCGCGCTCGTGCATCGCCCTTCCTCCCCTCGTTCGCGTCGGCGGCGGAAGCGTTGCCCGCATCGCCGTCATCGGCCACGGTGATCGAAACGCACGGAGTCGATCACATGCCGCTCTACGAATTCAACGGCCAGCGCCCCTCGCTCGCTCCCGGCGCCTGGGTCGCGCCCAGCGCCGACCTGATCGGCGACGTCCAGCTGGGGGAACAGGCCAGCGTGTGGTTCGGCTCGGCGATCCGCGCCGACAACACCCCGATCGTGATCGGCGCGCGCAGCAACGTGCAAGAAGGTTCGGTGCTCCATTCCGATCCCGGCGCGCCGCTGACGATCGGCGAGGATGTGACGATCGGGCACCAAGTGATGCTGCACGGCTGCACGATCGGCGCGGGGGCGCTGATCGGCATGGGCGCGATCATCCTCAACCGCGCGGTGATCGGCGAGGGCTGCATCGTCGGCGCCGGCGCGCTGGTGACGGAGGGCAAGGTCTTTGCCCCCCGCCAGCTGATCGTCGGCGCGCCGGCGCGCGCGGTCCGCGCGCTCGACGATGCGGCACAGGCGACGCTGCGCGCCTCCGCCCTCCACTACGCGCATCGCGCCGACGCGTTCGCCGCCGGCCTGAAGCGCGTCGATTAGTTCCCGGCCCAGGCCGTCACTGCGGGCCGCAAGCGATCCGCATAGGTCGCGCGGTTCTTGATCGCGGTGACCGTGCGCAACGCGGGGCCGCGCGATCCTTCGGGCAGGTTCTTCGCCGCCCACGCCTCGACCCGGCCGATCATCGCCGGGTCGTTCGATCCGGCGGCGAGCCCGACGATGAACGACGACCGCGTGCTCGTCTCGAGCAGGCCGTTGACCAGATCGGCATTGGCCACCGCGAAATCGAACGCGAGGTCGGGATGGCCGGAGGCGATCGCCGCGAGCAGGCTGGCGCGCTGCGGTGCGGTGAACTCGTCCGCCTTGACCAGATCGAGCGCGCGCTTCGCCAGCGCATCGTCGCGCGCCACGCCCAGCAGGCTGATATAGCCGGTGCGCACCACCGGCGACGTCTCCGCGCGGGTCAACGCCAGCAGCGCGTCCCATTCGGCCGGTGTAGCGTTCAGCGCGTAGGTGCGCAGCATCGGGCGGCGGATCGACGGAGGAATCGCGCTCGAATCGCCTTTGAGCTTGCCGAAATAGCCGCGCGCCGCCGCCAGCACGGTCGCGTCGCCGGTGCTGCCCAGCGCGCCGACCAGCAATTCGCGCAGATTTGTGACCAGCGGCGTGTCGTCGCCCCTGGGTTCCAGCCCGAACCGATCCATCGCCGGTGCGATCAGCCCCATGGCCTTTGCGCGATACCGCTCGCCAAGCGGCGTGCCATCGTAGAGATCGCCGACGCGGCCGACCTGGCCGAGCACCAGCGACCACACCAGCGGATCGGCGTCGCGCTTGACCACGCCGACCGTCTCGAACCAGCGCGCCAGATCCTGGTCGCCCGACATGCCGAGCGCGAGGTCGTCGGCGAGCGTGCCGAGCTGATCGGCGACCGCGAGGGTGCCGAAACCGCGCACGATCGCGGCGTGGCCGGCGGCGTCATAGCGCGTGCGGTAATAGCCGCGCTTGCCCGGATTGATGACCAGCGTGCCGCAGCCGTCGACGCTCGCCGGCTGGGGCGACGCCCCGCGCACCGTCGCGCTCGCCACCGTGCCGCCGGCGGAAAGGGTCACCGGCACCCGCCAGTCGGTCGCCGCCTTCGACGCGTCGTCCAAGCCGAATCGGGTCTGGCTGAAGCGCGCATTGGTCTTGCCGCCCACGCACGCCGCCCCGGCGACGCTGACCAGCGGCACGCCGGCCTGAAGGGTGAAATCATGCATCATCGGCGCGACGTCATGCCCCGCCGCTGCCGAAATCTCCGCCCACAGCTGATCGGTGACGGTGTTGCCGTGCTTGTAGCGCGCCATGTAGCGGCGCACCCCGTCGCGGAACGGATCGGCACCGACGGTCGATTCCAGCATGTTGATGACCTGCTGGCCCTTTTCATAGGTGATCGCGTCGAATGCCTCGCCGATCTGGTCGACGGTCTCGACCTTGCGGATGATCGGGTGGGAGGTCGCCACCGCGTCCAGACGCATCGCGCTCTCCCGATCGGTCGCCACCGCCGCGGCATCGAGGTGCCAGTCGGGGTTGAGATCGCCGGTCGCCTTGCCCTCCATCCACGACGCGAAGCCTTCGTTCAGCCACAGGTCGTCCCACCAGCGCATGGTGACGAGGTCGCCGAACCACTGGTGCGCCATCTCGTGCGCGACGACGGTGTAGATGCGCTGCTGGTTGCTGACGGTCGCGCGCTTGGCATCGAACAGCAATTCGGGCTCGAAGTAGAAGATCGCCCCCCAATTCTCCATCGCGCCAAAGAACTGGCTGCTGCCCGGCCCGGCGATCATGTCGAGCTTTGGCAGCGGATAGGGCTGGCCGAAATAGTCGTTGTAATAGGCGAACAGGTCCTTGGCCGCCTTCAGCGCGTAATCGCCCTGATCGACCACGCCGCGCCGGGTGATCACGCCGATCTCTGTCTGGCCGGCCATCACCGTCTTGCGCTCGACATCGCCGATGCCGAGGAACAGGAGATAGCTCGACATCACCGGCGTCTCGCCAAATCGATAGAGCTGCTTGCCGCCGCTGATCTGCGCGACCGGGGCCGCCGGCATGTTGGAAAAGGCGGTCTGCCCCCTGGGCGCGACCGCCGACAGCGTGAACTTCGCCTTGAACGACGGCTCATCCCACATCGGTGCGAACCGGCGTGCGTCCGGTGCCTCGAACTGGGTGGCGAGCATCCGCTGCTTGGTGCCGTCGTCGTCGGAATAATCTATGGCGAAGAAGCCGGCGGCAGAGGTGTTGATCTTGCCCTTCCAGGCGAATGCCAGCTTGTGGCGGCCGACACTCGCCGGTTTGGGCAGGGTCACGGTCAGCGTCTGCGCCGCCTCGTCCGTGGCGAATTTCGCGGCGGCACCGTCGAACGTGGCGCTGGAGATGTTCAACTCCGCGGCGTTCAGCACGATCGTCGAAGTCGCCTGTTTCACATCGACGTCGATCGTCTCGCTGCCGGTAAAGGTCATCGCGGCGGCATCGGGCTCGACGCGAATGTCATAGGCGACCGGCAGCACCGTGCGCGGCAACTCTCCGGCGGCCATGGCCGGCGCCGATACGGTCAGCAAAAGGGCGGTAACTGCCTGGAACTTCATCGGATAGCCTCTCGATACACTATATCGCGTTTCCTGCGCCGATTTGCCGACGCGCGCAATTGCATCCGCGCCACACCAGCCGGGCGATCGCCTGTCTGGACTATCGTTTCAGTTGCGCTATGAAACTGGGCATGTCCCTGCCCTCGATCTTCGACCGCCTGCGGTTGCCCGTCATCGGCTCGCCGCTGTTCATCGTCTCTGGCCCCGAACTGGTCATCGCCCAGTGCAAGGCGGGCATCGTCGGGTCGTTTCCGGCGCTCAACGCGCGGCCGCAGGCGCTGCTCGACGAATGGCTGCACCGGATCACCGAGGAACTGGCGGCGTGGAACCGCGACAACCCCGATCGGCCGGCGGCGCCGTTCGCGGTCAACCAGATCGTCCACCGCTCCAACGACCGGCTGGAGGCGGACCTGGCGACGTGCGCCAAATGGCAGGTGCCGATCATCATCACCTCGCTGGGCGCGCGCGAGGAACTGAACACCGCCGTCCACGGCTGGGGCGGGATCACGCTGCACGACGTGATCAACGATCAGTTCGCGCACAAGGCGGTGGAAAAGGGCGCCGACGGGCTGATCGCGGTGTGTACCGGCGCGGGCGGCCACGCCGGGCGGCTCAATCCTTTCGCCTTCGTCCAGGAAATCCGTGAATGGTTCGACGGCCCGCTGGCGCTGTCGGGCGCGATCGCCAACGGCGGCGCGGTGCTGGCGGCGCAGGCGTGCGGCGCCGACCTCGCCTATATCGGGTCGCCGTTCATCGCGACCGAGGAAGCCAATGCGGTCGATGCGTACAAGAACGGCATCGTCGAGGGCCGCGCGTCGGACATCGTCTATTCCAACCTGTTCACCGGCGTGCATGGGAATTACCTGCGCGCGTCGATCGAGGCCGCGGGGATGGATCCCGACAACCTGCCCGAAGGCGATCTTTCGACGATGAATTTCGGCGGCAACCGCGAAGCCAAGGCGTGGAAGGATATCTGGGGATCGGGCCAGGGGATCGGCGCGGTTCACGCGGTGGAAAGCGTCGCCGCGCGCGTCGACCGGCTGGAGGCGGAGTATCTGGCGGCAAAGGCGCGGATCGCCGGCGCCTGACCCCGGACGACCACCGCGTGAATCGTCATCGCCAGAGGCGCGAAGCGATCCGTCGACGCGCGACCCGGATTGGTCCGCTACGCTCGCAATGACGCATGGCTGAAACCGGTGTCATCGCAGATGGCCGTCATGCCGCCTGACGACGTGGAACTGCCGGAATCAGAACGACAGCGCCAGCCGGTCGATCATCGCGCGGGCCGGACTGACGGTCAGCACCGGCTCTCCCTGCGCGCGATCGAAGCGGCCGACGCGCCGATGCAGGTCGATGCTGGCGACGATCAGGATCCGCGCCGCATCGGGCATGGTATCGATCACCGCGTCCTCGCTTTCGGGCGCGTCGCCCAGCCGGCGCGAGGGATCGAGCGCGTCGTGCGCGCGCAATTCGCCCGCCAGCACCGCGCGCTGGGTCAGCAGCCAGGCGATGACGTGCATCAGCCGCGTCGTCACCTTCATCGATTCGCATGAGAACACCACGCGCGACAGCCCGTCGAGCATGTCGCGGTCGCCGCGCCCCGCATCGTCGAAATAGCCGCGCGCCTCATCGGCGAGCAGCATCGATTCGACATAGAGCGTGTCGACCAGGCGCCGGCGCAATTGGATATTGTTGTCCCCCATCGCGCCACGGTGCCACGAACCGCAAGCCATGCAAGAGGCTTATGTGGTTAATCGACGAATCCCGTCCCAATCCGGCGCGCCTGTGCGACGGCGGGGCGGTTCAGGCGATGATGTCGGGGATCAGCTGGTCCTCCAGCAGCGCGATCTCGTCGCGCAGCCGCAGCTTGTTGCGTTTCAGCCGGGCGATCTGAAGCTGGTCGGGCGCGGCACTGCCGCCGAGCGCGGTGATGGCGTCGTCCATGTCGCGGTGGGCGACGCGAAGATATTCGATCCGGCGGGTAATCTCGGCCTCGTCCACTCCCCGTGTCCCTCCCGATCGGCCTGCCGCCGAAAACCACACGCTCTATCGATTGCACTGAAAATGGCCCGCGACAAGCGCGCGGAAGCATGATCTATTGATCGGCCCAGCAACCTGGCAAGGAGGATAACATCCATGCAGACCGCGCACATCTCTGCACTCGAGGCGAAGCACGCCTCGCTCGACAGCAGGATTGCCGTAGAACAGGCGCGCCCCGCGCCCGACCGGCTGGTGATCGCTGACCTGAAGCGCCGCAAGCTGCGCGTCAAGGAAGAACTGTCGCCTTCCTGATCCCGATCAAGGGGCCGGAGGGGGAGTCCCCTCCCGCCCCGTTATCGACCACCAGACCTGAAATTGCCGTCAGCGTCGCGGAAACGCGGTCGTCGACACATTCTTCCGGCCCGTGCCGACGGGCTTGCGCGCCGCCTTGGGATCGATCGCTTTGTCAAAGGCCATGCCGATCCGCCCATCGGTCGCCCAGGCGATCCGGCCACGCACCCAGCCCAGCCCGCGCACCTCGATCTCGACGACGTCGCCGACGTTCACCAGCCCGGCATATTCCGCCATCAACCCGCCCGAAGACAGATTGCGCACGCGGACCTGGACCGGCTCGGCCAGCCCGGTCAGCCGTAGCGCGGCGGCGAGCAGCAGGCTGTCGCGCGCGCCGCTGCGCTGCGCCGACGTATCATCGGATGCGGCGGAAACCAGCGAATCGTATGAAAGTCGGTCCATCGATGAACTCGGTCCAGCTAAACGGTATTGGTGACGCGTCCCCGCGTTACACCACGGATCGCCTTCCAAAGCGTTAACCGGGCGCCGGGTTCCCGGCCGTGTCCCAAAACCGGCCCGGACCCCGGCCAGCTCAGTCCTCGCGCGAGACCCGCTCGTTGCGCTCGTGCTTTTCCTGGGCCTCGACCGTCATCGTCGCGATCGGGCGCGCCTCCAGCCGGCCCAGCGCGATCGGTTCGCCGGTCACCTCGCAATAGCCATATTCGCCGTCGTCGATCCGGCGCAGCGCGGCGTCGATCTTGGCGATCAGCTTGCGCTGGCGATCGCGGGTGCGCAGTTCGATCGACCAGTCGGTCTCGCTGGTCGCGCGATCGGCCAGATCGGCTTCACGCAGCGAATCGGTCTGGAGCTGCGAAAGCGTGCCCTGCGCCTCGCGATAGATCGCTTCCTTCCAGATATTGAGCTTCGCGCGGAAATATTCCTGTTGCCGCGGATTCATGAACGGCTCGTCGGCGCTTGGCCGATATCCGTCGATTTCGTCATTCGCCGGTACGCGCCAGGCCTCGAAATCGCCCGACTGATCTAGAACAGTGGCCATCCACACTCTCCACGCCAGCCTGTCCGAGCGCGTCGACGCTCCGACAGACCGCCTTTTTCCCCGCCGCGCCTATAGGCAAAGCCGCCGCCCCCGACAAGGGAACGATTGCGGCCGTGCCCGACGCTATCCCCTCTATCTCGCTGGGAATTTCGGCAGGTTGAACGGATCGGTCGCCTCGCGTTCATCAACGCGGGGGCGTGTCGGACAGCAGAAACGTCATCCAAAACTGTCCGAAAATAGAACATTAATCATGATTTCGAGCACAGGAGCCGACGTTTTTCTGATTCTGGACAGCAAACCATGGTTAACTTGGTTGCACTTAACGGTTTGTTCTGCCCTTTTAGCCAATGCGTCGGTGGATGCTGCGCTCCGCGGCAAGCCGAACTGAACGGAAGAGTTGGACGATGTCGGTACGGATGGCTCTCGCCAAACTTTGCGCCTGCGCCGCAGGGGGGGCTCTGGTCGGCGGTGGCGCGGTGCATGTCGCCGAGCAGGCGCAAGCCAAGCGGATCTACTCGAGCAAGGTCGCCAAGCCGCGAGTCGCGCAGAAGCGTGTCGTCCGCAAGAAGGTGGCGGTCGCCGCCCCGGTCTGCGCCCGCGCCAAGCCCGGCACCACCGTCACCCGCAGCTATGTCGGCAGCGGCGCGTCGCGGCGGCTGCGCTGCGTCGTCACGCGGACCGTCACCACGACCACGCCGGCGGTGGTGATGACCGCCCAGGGCGCCCCGATCCCGCTGCCCCCGCCCTACACCGGGTCGAGCGGCGAGATGCCGATCGTCGCCGGTGGCGGCGGCGGTGGCGGCGGCATGATGGGCGGCGGATTCGGCGGTGGGTTCGGCGGCGGCGGATTCTTTGGCGGGGGCTTCTTCGGCGGCGGCGGCGGATCGAGCGGCGGCGTGATCATCTCCTCGACCTCGTCGTCCACCGGCGGGTCGACCTCGACCAGCGGCGGTTCGACCTCGACTGGCGGCTCGTCCACGTCGACGGGCGGGTCGTCGACCTCGACCGGCGGCTCGTCCAGTTCGACGTCGTCGGGCGGATCGTCGTCCTCGACCTCGACCGGAGGCTCCTCGACGTCGACGTCGAGCGGCAACGTCAGCTCGACCTCGTCGTCGAGCGGCGACGTCAGTTCATCGACCTCGTCGTCGTCGAGCGGCGACGTGTCGTCATCGACATCTTCCTCGTCCAGCGGCGACGTGTCGTCGTCGACCTCGACATCGTCGTCGACCTCCTCGTCCTCCAACGGATCGAGCACCTCGACGTCGACCTCGTCGAGCAGCAACGGATCGTCGAGCAAGGGCTGGTCGTCGAACGGCGGCTGGAGCAGCAACGGCGGCTGGTCGTCGAACGGCGGCTGGAGCAGCAACGGCGGTCACCACGGCAGCAGCGGCCACGGCTCATCGAGCGGGACACCGACGCCGGTGCCCGCCCCGCCGATGATCCTGTTGTTCGGCGGCGCCGCCGCCGCGCTGGTCGCGCGCAAGCGTCTCGCGCGCAAGGCGGCGAAGGACAACACCGAGGCGTGATCGCCCGCGGCGGGGGCTAATCCGCCTCCGCCAGCAGCTTCTCGATCTGCGGGACGGTGTGGCCGGTCAGATCCTTGCCGATCTCGGCGGTCAGCCGGCTGCTGACTTCGCTGTGATAATGTTTGCGAAGCTCGCCCAGCGTTCGCGGCGCGGCGATGATGATCAGCGATTCGAAATCCTGACGAAGCGCGCGCTCGTTCAGCATCGCGGCGGTCTCGGCGGCGAAGCGATCCTCGCCCTGCTGGTGGAAATCGGTGTTCTCGACATTGCCGCCGGCCGCCCAGTTCGCGCCCGCCGTGCGGACCGACGCCGAACGCCCCGCGAGATCGCTCGCCTGGTCGCGGTCGGCGGGGTTGGCCCGCTCCTCGTGGTGCTCGACCTGTAGACTGACGGCGGCGGCGTCGCCCTCGTTCCTCAACATAAGCGCCTTGCGCCCATCGGCGACCAGGACGACGGCGTCGTGCGGAACCTTCATGATGCTCTCCTTGCTTGCGATCGACGTTGAACCAACGCGGCGGGAGCGGCGGGGTTGCGCGGTCCCGCGCCCACAGCCATAGCCCGGCGATGCATGATATCCGCCTGATCCGCGACGATCCCGCCGCATTCGACGCCGGGCTCGCCCGCCGCGGCCTGGAGCCGCAAGCCGCCGCACTGGCCGCGCTCGACGAACGCCGCCGCGCGCTCATCACCGAAGTCCAGACCGGGCAGGCACGCCGCAACGAGGCATCGAAGGCGATCGGCGCGGCCAAGGCGCAGAAGGACGAGGCCACCGCCGCCGCGCTGATGGCCGAGGTCGCCGCGCTCAAGGAACGGATGCCCGCGCTGGAAGCGGAGGAAGCGGCGGTCGGCGACGATCTCACCACCCGCCTCGCCTCGATCCCCAACCTGCCGCTCGCCGACGTGCCGCAGGGCAGCGACGAGGACGACAACGCGCTGGAAAAGACGGTCGGTACCCCGCCGACCTTCGCCTTCGAAGCGCGCGAGCATGACGCGATCGGCCCGGCGCTTGGGCTGGATTTCGAGACCGGCGTGGCGCTGGCCGGTGCGCGGTTCACGCTGCTGCGCGGATCGGCGGCGCGGCTGCACCGTGCGCTCGGCCAGTTCATGCTCGACACGCTGGCGCGCGACCACGGCTTCGAGGAGGTCGTCCCGCCGCTGCTGGTGCGCGACGAGGTGATGTTCGGCACCGGCCAGTTGCCCAAGTTCGCCGATGACCTGTTCCGCACCACCGACGGACGCTGGCTGATCCCGACCGCGGAAGTCAGCCTGACCAACATCGTCCGCGAGCAGATCCTGCCCGAGGAGTCGCTGCCGCTGCGCTTCACCGCGCTAACCCCCTGCTTCCGCTCCGAGGCCGGCGCGGCGGGGCGCGACACGCGCGGATTCATCCGCCAGCACCAGTTCGAGAAGGCGGAGATGGTGGCGATCACCACCCCCGAGCAGTCCGAGGCCGAGCACGAGCGGATGACCGCCGCCGCCGAGGATATCCTGACCCGGCTGGGCCTGCCGTTCCGCCGGATGAAGCTGTGCACCGGCGACATGGGCTTCTCCGCCGCGCGTACCTATGATCTCGAAGTGTGGCTGCCGGGGCAGGCGCGCTACCGCGAAATCTCCAGCGTATCGACCTGCACCGATTTCCAGGCGCGGCGCATGAACGCGCGCTGCCGCCCCGCGGGGGAGAAGGGCACGCGCTTCGTCCACACGCTCAACGGATCGGGGCTGGCCGTCGGCCGCGCGCTGGTCGCGGTGGTGGAGAATTACCAGCAGGCCGACGGATCGGTCGCGGTGCCCGAGGCGCTCCAGCCCTATCTGCGCGGCCTCAACCGGCTGGAACCCGTCGCCTGATGCGCATCCTGTGCACCAACGACGACGGCTATGACGCGCGCGGGCTGGCGGTGCTGGAGGAGATCGCCGCGCGATTCTCCGACGATGTGTGGGTGGTCGCGCCGAGCGAGGAACAGTCGGGCGCCGGCCATTCGCTGACGCTCACCCGACCGCTGCGCATCCGCCGCCACGCCGACAAACGCTATTCCGTCACCGGCACACCGACCGATACGGTGATGATGGCGCTGGCCAAGATCATGAAGGACAGCCCGCCCGACCTGATCCTGTCCGGCGTCAATCGCGGCGCCAATCTGGCGGAGGACGTCACCTATTCGGGCACGGTGTCGGCGGCGATGGAGGGCGCGCTGGCCGGGGTGCGCGCGATCGCACTCAGCCAGACGATCGACCGGTCGGCGGAGGGCTTTGGCACGTTCGACGCGGCGCGCGCCTGGGGCGAGCGCGCGATCGGGCCGCTGCTGACGCTCGATTGGGCGCCGCGCACGCTGATCAACATCAACTTCCCGCCGCTCGCCGCCGATGCCGTGCAGGGCATCCGCGTCACCCAACAGGGCCTGCGCGATTACGGCCGCTTGCAGATCGTCGCCAACCGCGATCCGCGCGGGCTGGACTATTACTGGTTCGGACTGGGGCCGCCGATCGGCACCCCGCAACATTCCACCGATCTTGAAGCGATCGCCGACGGAATGATCGCGGTGACGCCTTTACACCTTGACCTGACCCACCGTGAGTCGCTCTCTATGGTTAACGGCGCTTATCGTTAGGGGGGACGATGCGGTACGGGGGGAGATATTGGGGAATCGGCGCGCTTGCCGGGATCCTGGCCGGGTGCATTCCCGCGTCGGTGGAGCGGTCGCCCGATCGCCCCGCCCCGCCCGCGCGGATGGAAGCGGAGACCGTGACCCAGCTTCCCGCGCCGCCGCCGGCGTGGCAGGTGCGTCCGGTCGTCGCCGACGCGCGCATCGTCACACCGGGCAGCTATGTCGTCCGTGCGGGTGATTCGCTGCGCAGCATCGCCGACAGCACCGGGGCCGGATCGGAAGCGATCGCCCGCGCCAACCACCTTGCACCGCCCTATCTGGTCCGGCCCGGCCAGCGACTGACGATTCCCGGCGGGCGCTACCATCTCGTACGCGCCGGAGAGACCGGCATCGCCATCGCCCGTGCCTATGGCGTGCCGTGGTCGGGCATGGTCGGGGCCAACCAGTTGAGCGAGCCGTACATCCTGCGCGTCGGCCAGCGCATCCTGATCCCCGGCGGCGCCACGCCGACCGCCGCCGAGCGCGCCGCCGCCTTTCGCCTCGACATCGACGCTATCGTCACCGGGGGGGAACCGGCGCTCGCCGCCAACCAGAAACCGACGCCGCCGATCGCTACCTCCGCGCGCGCCCTCCCCGCGACCGCCGCGGTCGCCCCACCGCGCGCATTGACCGGCGGCGGGTTCGCCTGGCCGGTCAGGGGGACGCTGATCCGCCGTTTCGGCCCCGGCGCCAGCGGCGAGCGCAACGACGGGATCAAGATCGGCGTCCCGCTGGGCACGCCGATCCGCGCCGCCGCCGACGGGGTGGTCGCCTATGTCGGCAGCGAGGTGCCGGCGCTGGGCGGGCTGGTGATCGTCAAGCACGGCAGCGACGTCACCACCGTCTACGGCCATGCCAGCCAGCTGCTGGTGCAGCGCGGACAATCGGTGAAACGGGGGCAATCGATCGCGCTGTCGGGCAGCACCGGCTTCGCCGACCGGCCCGAAGTGCACTTCGAGATTCGCCAGGGCCGCACCCCGGTCGATCCGCTCAGCCGACTGCCCGCCTCATGATCGACCGGATCGCGCCGATCGCGATGCTGTTGGCGTCGAACATCTTCATGACCTTTGCCTGGTACGGGCATCTGCGTTTCAAGGCGCAGCCGCTGGCGATCGTCATTCTGGCGAGCTGGGGCATCGCCTTTTTCGAATATTGCCTGGCCGTCCCCGCCAACCGCATCGGCAGCGCGGTCTATTCCACCGCCCAGCTCAAGGCGATGCAGGAAGTCATCACGCTCACGGTGTTCGCCGGTTTCTCGGTCCTGTGGCTGGGGGAGCGATTCACCCTCAACCACGCCGTCGGCTTCGCGCTGATCGCGCTGGGGGCCTGGTTCGTGTTCAAGGGGCCGCTCTAGCTTTTTGCGCACAAGGGCTTATGTGCGCGCGCACCGATGGCAACCCAACTCCCCCGACCGCCCCGCGTGGGCATGGTGTCGCTCGGCTGTCCCAAGAACCTGGTCGACAGCGAGCGGATCCTGACCAGATTGCGCGCCGACGGCTATGCGATGTCGCCCGACTATGCCGGGGCCGACGTCGTGCTGGTCAACACCTGCGGCTTTCTCGACAGCGCCAAGGAAGAGTCGCTGGAAGCGATCGGCGAAGCGATCGCGGAGAACGGCCGCGTCATCGTCACCGGATGCATGGGCAAGGAAGCGGAAACGATCCGCGATCGCTTTCCCAACGTGTTGGCGATCACCGGCGCGCACGAATACGAACAGGTGGTCGGCGCCGTCCACGAAGCAGCGCCCGCCGTGCCCTCGCCCTATCTCGATCTGGTGCCCGCAAGGGACGATGAGGCCGGGCTGAAGCTGACCCCGCGGCACTACAGCTATCTGAAGATTTCAGAGGGCTGCAACCACCGCTGCGCCTTTTGCATCATCCCCAGCCTGCGCGGCGACCTGGTTTCCCGCCGGCCGGATGCGATCCTGCGCGAGGCGGAGAAGCTGGTCGCGGCGGGGACCAGGGAACTGCTGGTCATCAGCCAGGATACCTCGGCCTATGGCGTCGACATCCGCCATCAGCCGCGGCCGTGGAAGGGCACAGAGGTCCGCGCGCATATGACCGATCTGGCGCGCGAACTGGGCCGGATCGCGCCGTGGGTGCGGCTCCACTATGTCTACCCCTACCCGCACGTCGATCATGTCATTCCGTTGATGGCGGAGGGGCTGGTCCTTCCGTACCTCGACATCCCGTTCCAGCACGCCAGCGAAAATGTGCTGCGCGCGATGAAGCGGCCCGCGAACAACGCCAAGGTGCTCGAACGCATCCGCAAGTGGCGGGAGATCGCACCCGACATCGCGATCAGATCGACCTTCGTCGTCGGCTTTCCGGGAGAGACCGAGTCGGATTTCCAGTATCTGCTCGACTGGCTGGATGAGGCGCAGCTCGACCGTGTCGGCGCCTTCCGGTTCGAGCCGGTCGAGGGTGCCACGGCCAACGCCCTCCCCGATCCGGTGCCGGAGGAGGTCAAGGAAGAACGCTATGCGCGGATCATGGCCAAGACCGCCGCGATCTCCGCCGCGAAGCTCCAGGGCAAGATCGGCCGCACGCTGCCCGTGATCATCGACGCGGTCGATGACGACGGCGGCGCCACTGGCCGCTCACAGGCCGACGCGCCGGAGATCGATGGCGAGGTGTTCCTGCGCGACGCCGGGCACCTCTCGGTCGGCGACATCGTACCGGTCAGCATCGAGGACGCCGACGAGCACGACCTGTTTGGCGTGCCGGCCGGGGGTTGATTGGTATCGGATTGGCATTAGGCAGGGCGAATGCGACGCCGTGCCCTGCTTCCCCTGGCCTTCACCGCGCTGATCGGTGCCAAGCCCGCCGACATATCGATCGTCGCGGTCGATCCGCTGACGGTGCAGGACGACGACTTCGCCCGGCACCGTGACCCCGCCGAATGGCGCGGCCTGAAGGTCAGCCGGGTCACCTTCGCCGAGGAACGCGCGCAATGGCGCCTGTGGCGCATCGTCGATCCGACGCGGCCCGACGGGCCGCTGTGGTTCGTGCCGCACGACAACGAGAACGCCGGGTTCGAGGCGGCGCTGGTCGCGCTGCGCAAATATGGCGGCACGCTGATCGCGGTCGATGCCGGGGTCGCGCCGGGGCACGATGGGGAACGGCTCAACCGCGCGGTCGCATTCGGCCGGCCGATCGATCCCAACCGCAATTTCCATGACGGCCTGCCGCTCTATCCGTCGCAGGTGTTGGCGGCGGTGGCGAAGGGGGCGTGGCCGATCATCGCGCTGCACACCAATTCCCGGGGCTATGACCCGCGCGAGTCGACCTGCCCGCCGCTGGGCGACACATCGGGCAGCGGCGTCATCTCGATCCGCTATTGCGACGCCACGCTGTCCCCCAGCGCGTCACAGGGCCAGGCCTATCCGTTCGACGACGACGACACCGTCGCCTTTGCCACCCATCTTGCCACCCAGCCGCAGAGCGCCGCCTTCTGCCACGACGCGATGGTCGCCGCCGACTGGAACGTGGTGCGCGAACGGGTGATGAACAGCGACGGGTCGCTGTCCAACTACGCGGTGCTGCATCGCCTCGCCTATCTCAACTTCGAGACGCAGGATCTGGGGCTGGACCCGGCGGAGCTGGCCAAGGCGCGCGACCGTCTGAGCTGGATCGTCGACCGCGCGATGGCGATGTGTGCCGCCCCGGCGGCGCGTCCCACCGCGCCGCCCGTCGTCCAGTTCCGCTAGCGCCCCGTCTTCACGCCCCATGCGGCAGGGCATAGGCGACGACGCTGTCGCCGGCCTTGGTCTCCATGAAGTGATGGCCGCCGGCGAAGATCACCAGATATTGCCGGCCGTTCTGTTCATAGACGATCGGCGTCGCTTGTCCGCCCGCCGGCAACGGCGCGCTCCACAGCGTCTTGCCGGTGGCTATGTCGATCGCGCGGATCAGGTCGTCGGTCGCCGCCGCGATGAACACCAGCCCCCCCGCCGTCACCACCGATCCGCCGTTGTTGGGCGTGCCGATGTCGAACGGCAGGCCGCTGGGAATGCCGAACGGTCCGTTATTGCGCGCGGTGCCGAACGGGCGATCCCACAGCAGCTTGCCCGTGGCGATGTCGATCGCCCGGATCCCGCCATAGGGCGGCTGCTTGCACAGCATCCCCGTCCACGGCATCCGCCAGCCGGCGTTGACCTTGATCGCATAGGGCGAATCCCACTGCGGATCGATCGAGTGCGCGTTGGAGAGCTGCTTCTTGTCCTTCATCGCATAGCGCGGGACGATGCCCAGCTTGTCGGCCTGGGCGCGCGGCACCAGCCGGACATAATTGGGCATGTCGTTGTAATTGGCGATCATCACCCCGCGCACCGGATCGACCGACACGCCGCCCCAGTCGCTGCCGCCGTTATAGCCGGGATATTCGACGGTGTATTTGTCGGCCCGGGGCGGGGTGAAGAAACCGCGATAGTCGGCGCGGCGATACTGGATACGGCAGATCATCTGGTCGATCGGCGACATGCCCCACATGTCGCGCTCGGTCAGCGGTTCCTTGCGCAGCGTATGCCATTTCGAGAAGATCTGGGTCGGCGCGCGCTGCTCCGGCTCGACGCCGCCGCCGGGCACCGTCATCTGCGCCAGCGGGGTCAGCGCGCGGCCCGTCGCGCGGTCGAGGACATAGAGGTCGCCCTGCTTCGACGGGACGACGATCGCCGGCGTGCCCTGATAGTCGATCAGCGTCGCCTGGCTGCCGAAATCATAGTCCCACACGTCGTTCTTCACCGCCTGGAACCGCCAGCGCGGCTTGCCGGTGGTGACGTCGAGCGCGACCAGCGAGGTGGCAAAGGCGTTTTCCTGCGGCGTGCGCTTGCTCGACCAATAGTCGACCGCGGCGTTGCCCATGGGCAGGTAGACGAGACCCAGCTGTTCGTCGCCGCTGGTGCTGGTCCATACATTGGGGGTGCCGCGCGCCCAGGTCTGGCCGGCCGGGGGGTAGCCGGTCCATTCGGGGTGCATCATGTCCCACGCCCAGCGCAGCTTGCCGGTCACCGCGTCGAACCCCTGGACCACGCCGGACGGCGCCAGCCGGGTCTGGCCGTCGAGAATCTGGTGGCCGACCACCACCACCCCGCGAACGATCGTCGGCGCCGAGTTGATCGAGGCGAGGCCCGGATAGACCTCTCCCATGCCGATCTTGGTATCGGTCTGGCCGTTGACGCCGAACCCGCTGCACGGCCGCCCGGTCAGCGCATCGACCGCGATCAGCCGCGAATCGAGCGTGCCCATGATCACCCGCGCCGCGCATTCGCTGCCCGGCTGCGCGCCCGGCACCGCGTAATAATCGACGCCGCGACAGGCCGTGGTGTAGGGAATCCATTCGTCGGGCACCTGCGGATCGAACCGCCACGCCTGCTTTCCGGTGGCCGGATCGAGCGCGACGATCACGTTCTTCGCCGTGCAGGTGTAGAGCAGGTTGCCGACCTTCACCGGCGTGTTCTCGGTGCCGTAGAGCTTGGCATAGGCCGGGTCGGTCGGTGTGCCGCCGGTGTGCGTTTCCCACACCTGTTCCAGCTTGCCGACGTTGGAGGCGTTGATCTGGGTCAGCGGCGAATAGCGCCGCGCGGCATAGGTGCCGCCATAGGCCGGCCAATCGGCACCCACCGTCTGGCCCGACGGATCGGCCATCATCGTCCCGGCACCGGGGAGCGGCAGCGCGATGTTGCGGTCGCGCCCGATCACGGCGAACAGCACGCCGGTCGCGATCACCACCACCGCGATCGATCCCAGCGCGGTGCCCCAGCGGCGCGGCGGCGCGATCAGCGTCGGCATCGCCAGGATGACGAACAGCAGCAGCACCAGCGGCGCAACGATGCGCGGCACCAGCCCCCATGCGTTGGCGCCGACCTCCACGAACGCCCACAGGATGGTGACCGCGACGATCGCGACGTACAGCCACGCGCCGGCGATCCGCCCGCGAATCATCAGCACGCCCGAAGCGATCATAAGAACGCCCGTCAACAGATAATAGAGCGACCCGCCCAGCGCCGCGAGCCATCCGCCACCCACCGCGAGCACCAGTCCGATCAGGGCGACGATCAGGCCGACGATCGTCGCGACCCAGCTGCGGTGTGATGGCATCGATTATGGCTCCCGCTCGGTTGTACCGGTCGGGCGAAGGAATCGGACAGGTCCCTGGCCTGCCGTCAGGCTCGCTCCATCGCCCCCAACTCACCAATCGGCCAGTCGTTCCACCGGACGATTGCGTCATCCCGCCGCACCTGCTTTGTTAGCGTCATGCGCGCACTCCTCCTTGCCTCCGCCCTGCTGGTCGCGGCGCCCGCCGCCGCCCAGGACCTGTCCCCCGCCGAAGCCAGCCAGGTCGACAAGACCGTCGCCGATGCGCTGGCCGCCACCGGGGTGCCATCGGCATCGATCGCGATCGTGCGTGACGGGCGGATCGTCTACGCCAAGGCCTATGGCAAGGCGTCGGAGACGATCACGAAGGCGACCCCCGACCTGCCCTACCAGATCGCGTCGATCTCAAAGCAGTTCACCGCCGCCGCGCTGCTGCTGCTGGAGGATGAGGGCAAGCTGAGCCTCGACGACACGGTGTCGAAATACCTGCCCGGCATCAGCGGCGGCGACCGGATCACGCTGCGCCAGCTGCTCAGCCACACCTCGGGCCTGCGCGATTACTGGCCGCACGACTACAGTCCCGCCAACATGGCGAAGCCGACCACGCCGCAGGGCATCGTCGATCGCTGGGCGAAGCAGCCGCTCGATTTCCAGCCGGGCGACCAGTGGCAATATTCGAATACCGGCTATGTCGTCGCCGGCCTGATCGTGGAGAAGGTGTCGGGCGAGCCGCTGCTCGATTTCCTGCGCAAGCGGATCTTCCAGCCGCTCGGCATGACCAGCGTGATCGACCAGGACAAGGCGATCGGGCCGAAATTCCCGCAGGGCTACAAAAGGTTCGCGCTGGGGCCAGTGCGTGTCGAGACTCCGGCCGCGCCGGGCTGGCTCTATGCGGCGGGCGAATTGTCGATGACCGCGACCGACCTCGCCAAATGGGACATCGCGCGGATCAACCGCACGCTGCTTCCCGCCGACGACTGGGCGGCGCAGGAAACCAGCATCAAGCTCAACGACGGCAAGGACACCAACTATGGTCTGGGCGTCACCATCGGCACGCCCGACGGCCGCAGGATGATCGAGCACAGCGGCGAGGCTGTGGGATTCCTGTCGGAAAACATCGTTTTCCCCGATCAGAAGGCCGCGGTGGTGGTGCTGACCAACAGCTGGTTCGGCAACGCCACCGGCACCATCGCGCGCGGCATCGTCCGCACGGTGATGCCCCCGCCCGAAGCCGCCGGGATCGAGGCCGCCTATGCCGCCAGGGCGCGCAAGCTGTTCGACCAGTTGCGCGCCGGCACGCTCGACCGGTCGCAGCTGACCGAGGACGCCAATTACTATTTCGATGCGACCGCGCAGGCCGACTACAAAGCCAGCCTCGGCCCGCTGGGTGATCCCGTCACCTTCACCCCGACCGGCGGGCCGGTGCTGCGCGGTGGCTATGTGATCCGCGGCTATCGCATCGCCTATCCCGATCGCGTGCTGCGGCTGTCGACCTTTGCCGAACCGGGCGACAATGGCCGGTTCGAGCAATATCTGATCAGTCCGGGTTCCTAGGCCCGGCGATCGCGCGCCACAGCAGCGCGATCACCGCGAACACCGGCAGCCCGATCACCGCCACCAGCGCGCCGTTGGGCGGACGATGCTCGACGGTCACCGCCAGGAACAGCGTCACCAGCGGCGCGAACCGCCATTCGCCCGTCGCCCAATCGAGCGCGAACGCCCCGACCGATACCAACGCGAGCAACGCCAGCGGCCACCGCCACCAGCCGCGCACCTCCCGCAGCACCGCCGCCGCGCCGAACAGCGAAGTGGCGACGGCGATGGCAGTCAATGCGATCCAGGCGATCTGCAGGCGAGTCATCCCGCCCCCCCTACGTCCATTCGTCCCGCGTTGCGTAGGGGCTTCGCGCACGAACATCATGGCGTTTCCTTCCCACGATACTAAGTTCGCCGGATGACTGCCCTGCTTCAGCCCGATCGCGGCCAGACCGCGCGCTCCATCATCGTCGTCCATCCCGATCACTGGGCCGACTGGCTCGCCACCCAACCGCCGCGTATCCGCGCGACCGTCGCGGCGCACCGCCTGACCGGCAAGCCCGGCAATCGCGCCGTGCTGCCCGGCGAGGGCGTGGACGACTGGTTGATGCTGCTGGTGTGCAACGAGGCGCTCGAATCACCGTGGCGGATCGCATCGCTGGGCGAACAATTGCCCGAGGGAAGCTATCGCCTCGCCAGCGGCGATGTCGGCTCGGCCGGGCTCGGCTGGATGCTCGCGCAGCACCGCTTCGACCGCTACCGCAAGGACGAGGGCGTGGCCGGCCCGCGCGTGCTGCTCACCAACGATCCCGCCGGCATCGCCGAGACCGAACGCCTCGCCGCCGCCACCGCGCGGGTACGCGATCTGGTCAACACCCCCGCCGCCGACCTCGGCCCCGAGGAGCTGGAGGCCGAGGTTTCCGCGCTCGCCACCGCGCATGGCGCGACGCTGAACGTCACGCGCGGGCGCGAGCTGGAGATCGGCTATCCGATGATCCACGCGGTCGGCCAGGCCGGCGCGCGCGGGCGCGAGCCTAGGCTGATCGAACTGGAATGGGGCCACCCCGATCATCCGCGCATCGCTATCGTCGGCAAGGGCGTGGTGTTCGATACCGGCGGGCTGGACATCAAGCCGTCATCGGCGATGCGGCTGATGAAGAAGGACATGGGCGGCGCCGCGCACGCGATCGCGCTGGCCGAACTGGTGATGGCGGCGCGGCTGCCGGTGCGGCTCCACCTGCTGGTGCCGGCGGTGGAGAATGCGGTCGCCGGCAATGCCTTTCGCCCCGGCGACGTGCTGCGCTCGCGCAAGGGGCTGACGGTCGAGAACACCAACACCGATGCGGAGGGGCGGCTGATCCTGGGCGACGCGCTGGCGAAGGCGGTGGAGGGCGATCCCGAACTGATCCTTGACTATGCGACGCTGACCGGCGCGGCACGGGTCGCGCTCGGCCCCGACTTGCCGCCGCTGTTCGGCAACGACGATGCGCTGGCCGAGGAATTGCTGGCGGCGGGCCGTGCGGAGGGCGATCCGCTGTGGCGGCTGCCGCTGTGGGACGGGTATGACGAGATGCTCAAGTCCGACATCGCCGATCTGGTCAATTCGCCCGACGGCGGCTTCGCCGGCGCGATCACCGCCGCGCTGTTCCTGCGCCGCTTCGTGCCGCAGGATATCGCCTGGGCGCACATGGACGTCTTCGCCTGGCGCCCCGCCGCCAAGCCGGGCCGGCCAAAGGGCGGCGACGCGTTCGGGCTGCGCGCGGCGTGGCGGGTGCTGAAGACGCGCTATCCGCGGGGATGAGGGGGAGAAAGCGCAACAGCGTCTACAGCATCGAGCGGTAAATCGGGATCACCTCCCCCCCCGACCCGTTCGGGCTGAGCTTGTCGAAGCCCTGTACTTTTTTCTTCAGAAGAAGAAGGGCAGCCCTTCGACAAGCTCAGGGCGAACGGAGGAGAGGATATCAAGTTTTAACGCGACATGCTCTAATAATTGGCTAAGCTCGCAAGCAACATCCAGGTTAGCCATGCCAAGGCAATGACTGTGCCGGCTAGCGCTACCACGCCCCATACGGCTTGCCCCTGTCTTGAATGCCTGAAGTCGGCTACGGTCCGTTGGCCGCAATAAACCACGTTGCACACCATCAGCGTCAAAGACATCAGGATGAAGAACGGCATTATGGCTGACTAACTGATACGGTCGGCAGCGGAAAGGTCATTCCGAAAAGACAGGTTTCGAGAACTGGTAACCGCTGATCGTCCGCAAGTGGGGCGGCGCTACCCTACCCGGCCCGCGCCGCCGCCTCGATGATCGGCACGAACTTGGCGGCGGTCAGGCTGGCGCCGCCGACCAGCGCGCCGTCGACGTCGGGCACGGCGAAGATCGCGGCGGCGTTATCGCCGGTCACCGATCCGCCGTAGAGGATGCGCACCCCGTCCGCTCCATCGCCGATCAGCCCGCGCAACGTCGCGCGCGCCGTCGCGTGGATCGCCGCGATATCGTCCGGGGTGGGGGTGCGCCCGGTGCCGATCGCCCACACCGGTTCATAGGCCAGCGTCAGCCAGCCGCCGTCCGCCCCATCCGGCAACGATTCGGTGATCTGCCTGCTGACCACCGCTTCCGCCTCTCCGGCGTCGCGTTCCTCGCCGGTCTCGCCGACGCACAGGATCACGCGCAGCCCGCCCCGGTGCGCCGCGATCGCCTTGGCGCGGACGTCGGCGCTGGTCTCGCCGTGATCGGCGCGGCGTTCGGAGTGGCCGACGATGGTGAAGTGCCCGCCCGCGTCACGCACCAGCGGCGCGGAAATGTCGCCGGTATGCGCGCCCTTGTCAGCGGCGTGGACGTCCTGCGCGCCGATATCCAGCTCCGGTTGGCGTTCGGCGGCGGACAGGATCAGCGTCGCCGGCACCGCCACCGCGACGTCGACACCCGGCGCCGCGCGCGCGGCGGCAGCGATCGCATCGAGTTCGGCCAGCGCGGCACGGTCGCCGTTCATCTTCCAGTTCCCCGCCACCAGCTTGCGTCGCGCCATCATGTCACTCCCGAAGTTCACGCGCCCGGATAGCGCAGCCGGCGCGCGGCACAACCTTGATGGCGCGCCCGCCTCCCCCTAAAGCGGCACGTCCGATCCTGTTCGCAAGGCCGCCATGCTCACCTTTTTCCGCCGCATCATCTATTCGCGCGTAGGCGTCGTCGTCACGCTGGGCGTGCTCGTGCTGATCGCGCTGGCGTTCGCGGCGGGCGACATCACCGGATTGCAGGGCGGCGGCCAGTCGTCGCTGCCCGGCGGCGAGGTGGCCGAGGTCGGCAAGACCAAGATCACTGAGACCGAGCTGAAATCGCGCGCCAACCTCGCGCTCGACGCCTATCGCCAGCAGCAGCCGACGCTGGACATGGCCGGGTTCGTCACCGGCGGCGGGCTGGATTCGGTGCTCGACCGCACGATCAACGGCATTGCGCTTCAGGCGTTCGCGCTCAAATCGGGCATGTCGATGAGCAAACAGTCGGTGGACGGCGAGATCGCCAGCATCCCGGCCTTTCAGGGGCTCGACGGCAAGTTCAGCCAGCAGGCCTATGACAATGTCCTGCGCCAGCAGCGCATAACCGACCAGCAGATCCGCGAGGATATCGCCCGCGACACGCTGGCGCGCCAGTTGCTCGCGCCGACGCTGGGCGCGGCACAGGTGCCGGCGCAGATCGCGACGCCCTATGCCTCGCTGCTGCTTGAGCGGCGGGTCGGCACGGTCGGCTATATTCCGGTGTCGGCGGTCGATTTCGGCGCGCCGCCGTCCGATGCGGACCTGCAGACCTATTACAACCGCAATCGCGGCCGCTACACGGTGGGCGAGCGCCGCGTCGCGCGCTACGCGATCGTGCGCGCGGCCGATGTCGCCGCCACCGCCAAGCCGACCGACGCCGACATCGCCGCGGCCTACAAGGCGCAGGCTGCCCGCTTCGCGGCCGCGGAGAAGCGCAGCGTGACACAGGTGGTCGTGCTCGATCAGGCCGGCGCCAACGCGATCGCCACCAAGGTCAAGGCCGGCACGCCGATCGCCGACGCCGCCCGCGCCGCCGGGCTGGAGCCGAGCGAATTCGCCGGGCTGGAAAAGGCCGCGCTGGCCCGCCAGACCGCCCCCGCGATCGCTGACGCCGCCTTTGCCGCCGCCAGCGGCGCGGTGATCGGGCCGGTGCGCTCGCCGCTTGGCTGGCACGTGGTCAAGGTCGACAAGGTGGAGGCGATCCCGGCAAAGACGCTCGACCAGGCCCGCGCCGAACTGACCACCGAGCTGAGCAAGTCCAAGGCCGCCGAGGCGCTGGCCAAGGTCCACGACGACCTCGACGCCGCGATCGGCGAGAGCGCGACCTTTGACGAGATCGTCAAGGACGCCAAGCTGAAGCCGGAGGCGACGCCGTCGCTGCTGGCCGGAGGGCTCAACCCGGAGGCGCCGACAGCGCAGCCCGATCCGCTGCTGGCGCGCATCGTCGGCACCGCGTTCACCGCCGAGCCGGGCGACGCGCCGCAGATCGTCCAGATCGACGCCGACGGCAGCCTCGCGCTGGTCGGCGTGGGCCAGGTGACCCCGGCCGCGCCGCGCCCGTTGG